>Ga0129332_1014699_pt1 | contig 12237 bp, 10 predicted proteins | sample CPBNA2_8_FD_109912 | JGI IMG/M metagenome (GOLD analysis project Ga0129332, IMG submission 109912) | Freshwater to marine salinity gradient microbial communities from Chesapeake Bay, USA - CPBay_Spr_31_0.2_RNA2 (Metagenome Metatranscriptome) | ecosystem: Environmental > Aquatic > Marine >... | reverse complement strand
CCGCTTTCATCATTTTTCCACCCCTTCCAAGGCAAGGTTGCGCTGAATAGTAATCCACAAAAACCAGAAGCGCCACCCGTGGGCAGCGCTTCGATATTCCATAATGACGGCAACAGCTAAATAAGCGTTTCCTTGGCCAGAGCCGGGTTGAACAAACGTGTCTTCCCTGACGCCTTGGCTTCATTGTCGTAAACGGTACCCTTTGGCGCCGATACGATTTCTAACTGCTGACCCCACGGCGCTTTGAAATAGCACCATGTCAGGCCAAGGTTAGGCCCTTCTGTATACGAGGTTGGCTCACCCTGAACTTCAACACCTTCGCTTTTTAGAAAGGCAATCGCCTCATCCATATCATCGACATAGAATGCCAGATGATGACCACCAATATCGCTATTCTTTGGCGGGGTCGGGTTCTGGTCGGGTGCCTGATACTCGAACACTTCCAGATTAGTGCCGTTGCCAACACGCAGATATCTGAACTCGGTAATCACTGAACGTGGGTGAACATGCAAATGCTCAGCCATCCAGTCCGAATCATCAACTCTGAAATCTGTGGCTGCTGTATACAGCACCTCGGCGCCAAGAATGCGCTCAAAAAATTCACAAGCCTCATTGATATCCGGCACTGTAAAGCCGATATGCTCCATGCCTCTCATTCCCGGTATAGACATTTTTTCCTCCTCATTTTTTCAGTTAGATATTTGCACGAAACGTGGGCTGTTTAGAAATATTTAGTCGAGAAATCAGCCAGCTTTTTGTATTGGCCGGCATTGGCAATGCCCTCATAAAAGCCACGATAAATTGCATGATGCTCTTTGTACATCTCCTGCAACTCAGGATTTGGGGTAAATTTACCCTCAATCTGCACCATCGAATCCACCGCTTCCTTGACGGTTGCAAAATGATTGCTGCCAAAGGCGCCGAGGATGGCCGCACCAAGCACGGTACATTCCTTTTCCTTGGTAACCTCTGTTTCCATGCCAATGATGTCAGTCATGATCTGCGAGAATCCAGCACTCTTTGTACCACCACCGGTCAGGCGCAACGTGGTAATGCCACCATCAATGTCACTCTGAAAGGCGTCAACAACCATCTTCATCTCATGCGCACATCCCTCTAGCAACGCCCGCACAAGGTCAACCCTTGTATGATAATTGCCAAGCCCAAGGATTCCGCCCCGGCTTTCCGCGTCATAATATGGTGTCACTTGACTGGCAAGGAACGAATGGAAAAGCAGACCACGCGCCCCTGGAGGTGATTCCTGTGCCTTATCCACCATCACCGAATAAGGGCTAGTATCACGGTTTTCGGCCTCCTGAATTTCGTCAAGGCCAAGGTTATCGCGCCACCATTTTAGCGAGGCACCAAGACAGAAAGCACCCCCCTCAATATCCCATGCGTTCGGCACGCCATGACCACCCCACCAAAGGTTCTTGCCCTTGATCCGTTCAACCGAGTCTAGGTGGGCCACCATTACACCAGCCGTTCCCACGGTGAATTCGGCCATACCCTGCTCGATAACACCAGCACCAATAGCGGCACATTGCTGATCGCCAGCACCACGGCACAAGGTCGTGCCTTCGGGGATGCCCGTCAACGCCGCGGCCTCTTTCGAGACCTTGCCAACCATCCCAGATGGCACCCCAACCGGCGGTACACGGCTACGATCAATGCCGCAAATATCAAGGATACGATCACTCCAATCGAGCGTCTTGATTTCCATCATGCCATTCAAAGTGAGCGATGCCGGATCAGTTTCCCATTTGTCCGCGCCCAGCATGTAAAGGAAATATTCCTGTCCGTTGGCGAACCATGCTGTCTTTTCAAATGTTGCCGGATCCTTGTCACGCAGCCAGGCAATTTTTGCCGCAACCCAAAGCGGGCTTAGCTGCATACCAGTATGTTCCTGATATTCCTCGGCGCTGATCTGCTTTGAAAAGATTTCCGGATATTCCCGCGCACGGGTGCAATACCAGAGGATCGCGTCTTGCAGCGGCTTTTTATCTTCATCTAGCAAACACAAAGTTCCACGCTGACTGGAAAAACCAACCGAGACATAGGATTCGTCAGGCAAATTGGCCTGCGCCGTTGCCTGCTTTGAGGCGTAGCAGATACCGTCCCAAACCTTGTCGAGATTCTGCTCACCCCAGCCGGCATAAGGAGACTCTGACGGATACTCTTTGTAACCGTGGCCCAGCGCCTCTCCATGCTCATCAAAAATCATTACCGTACAGCCAGTTGTACCAGCATCAATGCCAATAAAGGCCTTTTTGTTAGTCGACATTGTTTCCTCCCTTTGGTGGGTTTATCGTAGCTACCCATTTTGAAAATTCTTGCAGAAATACGAGACGGCTTTCCCGCTCTTCGGGCGAGAGCGCCGCTAGCATTCCAGCTTTGCTGTGCATGATATCATCGCTTTGCCCACAAAACCTAGTTGGCGATAGCGCTAATTCAGTATGGCCAGAACCCTGCCACGACGTATTAACCGTAAAACCAACCTCTGCCATCGCATCTGGCCATGTTGCATCCAGTCGGCAATTTTCACCGGTGGTTTTCCACAGCACGAACTGATGAAAATCACGGATTTGTGCGGTCTCAATGATCTGCTTTAGGCTGGATGACATGGTGGCGTGAACAGGAACACCGGCGGCAAAATCGCCTTCAACTGTCTCGATTTGCGCATCCTCGCCAAGCGCAAGCAGCGCGTCGCGTAGGATAATATGTTTACCCGAACAGGAGCCCGCCTCACGGATGAGGACCTGTTCAGGGTCTCGAACACCGTCCGATAGATAGCTAAAATTTCGGACATTATGATAGCACGCCACGACCGCATCATGCCGGCCAAGGCCAGAATATGGTGCAACGAAATTTGCGATGCGCTGTTCATAAGATGTCACAATTTTGCCCTAGAAAATAGCTACTCCGGTCTCGGCTGAGAAGATGTTCATCTTGCTGTCGCTGAGTGAGATATAGCATTTGTCGCCGAGGTTAAGATCAAAATTCAGCTCCACCTTCGAGCGAATAAAGGTCTCATTTACCTGCGCCTCAGCCAGAATTTCACCACCTAGAAGCTGGCGTGAATACACCACCCCTTCCATCGCACCAGCTGATTTCTTGCCAGTGACTTCGACGTTGCTTGGACGGAAACCAGCCAGCACGTCCTGCTCCTTGCAGGCTTTCAGAACCTTGGCAATTTCTGCATTAACCTTGATCTCATGACCTTGGAAATCGAGAACAGCGCCAGTGCCCTTTGTCTTGATTGTGCATTCCAAAAGAGACATCTGCGGCTCACCAACAAAGGTTGCAACCCATGCATTAGCTGGCTTTTGATAGATCACATCAGGGGTGTCATATTGCTGTAGAATACCTTCATGCATGACCGCAACCCGGTCAGCCATCGACAATGCCTCCAACTGATCATGTGTCACATAAAGCGATGTGACACCAAGATCGACCTGTAGACGCTTCAACTCGGAGCGCATACGCGCCCGCAATTTGGCGTCAAGATGCGCAATCGGCTCGTCAAATAGAAATACCTGCGGCTGGCGAACAATCGCTCGGCCAATGGCCACACGCTGTTTCTGTCCACCTGATAATTCCTGCGGGCGGCGATCCAGTAGGTGTTCAATTTCCAAAAGCGTTGTTGCCTCAACAACCCGGCGCTTGATCTCGTCGACACTGACCCCGGCCAGCTTTAGCGGGTTTGCCACATTATCAAAAACCGATTTGTGCGGATATAGCGCATAATTCTCGAACACCATCGCAATGTCACGATCCTTTGGTGCCATTTCGTTGACCACTTCACCACCGAAACTGATCGTACCAGCGGAGATATGCTCCAACCCTGAAATCATCCGCATCGTCGAAGATTTGCCGCAACCAGATGGGCCAAGAATGGCAACAAATTCACCGTCCTTAACTTCCATGTTCAAGTCGTGTACCGCTGCAACATCTTCGCTGCCAGCATAATATTTGTACACATTTTCAATCTTCATATCTACCATAGTCGGCTCCAATTGCCTTTGAATTTCAGTTTCTTAAGTTACCTATTCGCATGTTTCCATAATCACTATTCGCGAACGGCTCCCATAGTCAGTCCGGCGACGAGGTATCGTCTGACAAGCAGGCCAAGCGGGATCATCGGGGCGGTCGTTATCACCCCGGCAGCCATGATCTTTCCCCAGTCAATATTTTGCGGCTGCACCAGCTCCTTGGTCGCAGCTGGAAGTGTTTTCGCCCCGCCACTACCGATGATGGTGGCGAACAGGAAGTCGTTCCATGCAAACAAAATACACAAAACAAGGAACGCGCCGACCCCGGGGGCCACCAGCGGTACAATCATCAAGAATGCCTGAAAACGGGTACATCCATCCAGCTGTGCCGCTTCCTCGATTGCATAGGGCACATTCTCGAAGAACCCTTTTAGAATCCAGATGGCAAACGGCAAATTAAAGGTGGTGAAGGCAAGGATCAACCCGGGCAATGTGCCGACAAGGTCCAACGATCGGAAAATCGCATAAAGCGGCACAGTCACCGCAACCATCGGTGCCATCCGCGTTGAGATGATCCAGAACAACAAATCCTTCTTGCCGCGAAATTCCATCCGCGCAAGGCTGTATGCCGCCATCGAACCAAGTGTCACCGCCACCACGGCTGACCCCAGCGACGCAATCAGAGAGTTCATCAGATAGATGCCAAAGTTATTCTCGGCGAACAAAACATAGTAATGCTTGAAGGTCGGGGTGAAGTCGAAGAACATCGCTACCCCGGCCCAATCACCTGTTTTCGGCGTATCAAACGCATCAAGCAAATCCTTCATTGACGCCATCACCATGATAAATAGCGGTAGCAGCGTCCAGATCAGATAGACCGTCAAGAACAGCGGCGTCAGCAACTTCAATAATTTTAAAGCAGGACTGTTATCGTATTTAATTAGTTCACGCGAAGCCATGTTTTCCCCCTATGCCTAATCGTCAGCCGACATGGCTTGTTTGCGGGCTGGATCCTCAAAAATTCGGACGAGGATCATACCAAGAATAATCGTTACCAAGAGCAGCGTGACCGCAATCGCACCGCCTCTTCCAAGCTTGAAGAACTTGAAGGACACATCAAACAGATATACTGGCAGCACTTTTGTCGAGTCCGCCGGACCACCGCCGGTTAGGGCTAAGATCGCATCAATGAAGCGGAAATTGTCCATGAACCGCAGCAATATCGCAATCAGCAGGAATGGATAAATGTTCGGCAAACTGACCGAGAAGAAGTTTCGGATCGGACTTGACCCGTCAACCATACTGGCCTCTAGCTGGTCTTGCGGCACACGTTTTAAACCAGCAAGTGTGATCAGGGTAATCAACGGTGTCCACTGCCAGATATCGACAATCACAATGCCATAAAGGGCAGTTTCCGGGCGTCCAAGAATAGAGGCGCCACCAAGCCAGCCGAGGCTTTCAAACAGCCAGTGATACCAGCCAAATGTGCCGTTATAGAGATAGAACCACAGCAATCCGGCAACCACAGGCGAGACCATCATCGGCATCAAAAACAGGGTGACCAGAGGCTTTTCGTATTTTGACTGGTTCAAAATCACCGCCAGCGCAACGCCAATGACAATTTCAAAACTCAGGCAAAGACCAGAATATTTCGCCAACAGCACCCAGCCATCAAGGTATTTGGCATCTGTGAACAGCTTTACATAATTCTGCAAGCCAACCCATTTATCAGGGGCCGGGCCAAGCTTTACCTTGTGCAGGCTCATATAGATCAGCCACAGGAATGGGTAGATCGTGATTGCAGCCAGCAAGGCAATCGCCGGTGCCATCAAATAGACAAAGAACCGCTTTGACGGCTGTTTGTTGAGCGGGCCCGGCTTACGCTCGTTGGCCTGGAACCCCCATGCATCTGAGGTGAACACCGGATGTCGTTTTTTAACGTTTTCCCCGCTCATACTTGCCTCCGCCTATTCTAGATTTCATTGTTAGATTTACAAAATAAATAACTGATAGGCCAGCCATGTGGCTGGCCTATCATGATTACTGCTAGATCAATGAAGGTCATCAATCTGCGACTTGATGCTCTGGCAAGTTTCCTCAGCAGAGGATGAGCCAGCAACACAACGCTGTACTTCAGTAGCAATGATTGAGTGATACTCATTGCCTTCTGGCACTTTCGGGCCAAGCACGAAGTGTGGGTCACGAATACCGTGGTCATAAACAGCATCGAATGTCAGGGCGTTAGGCATGGTTGTTGGGCGCTGTTTCGCCGCAATCACGTCTGGACGCTCGAGAACTGACTTACGAGTTGGTGTACCACCAAGACCCTTTAGAACGTCATACTGCAAGTTAGCAGAAGTAGCGTAAACGCAGAAGATATAAGCAGCACGCTGCATGTCTTCGCTTGCATTACCGTTAATACCGATACCACCGATACCACAGTTTGTGCCGTTTACAGCCTGACCACCATTGACGATCCAGCTTGCTTCACCCTTTGGACAAGGTGCATAGGCAGTCTTACCACCAGCAGCTTTCGAGGTCTTTTCATCCTCAATTGATGCTGCGAATTCATGGTACTGAACCTGCATTGCAATGTCACCAGACTGATACACTGTGTTCAGCTCAAGCGTGCCGTTCGCAAGGTTATCCGGATGCGATACGTCAGCAATTTCCTTGAACTTTTCCATCAACAACACTGACTGCTCATCACCCCAGTTTGATGGAGGTGGTGTCTTGCTGCCAAGCTTGTCGTCAATTTCCCAATCCAACCAACGACCGTGTGCGAACATCATCCGCTGTACGTCAAGCTGGGTTGTCCATGCGAAAGTACCATGGTGCTGTGCATAGCCGTAAGGCACGTCAGCTCCGCCATCACGCATCTTCTTCAAGAACGCAGAGAACTCAAGAACGTTCTTCCATGTTGTGTCCTCGGTGAATTCCATCCGATAGCCATACTCAGCTTCGAAATCCTTTGAATTCGCTTCGAACACGTCCTGACGATAGAATGTGTTGGCAACAGCCGCGTCATAAGGCAACGCAATCAGACGGTCGCGGTCGTAGAAACGGCCACAGGCGTCAAGGAAGTTGTCAAACCAGACATTGTCACCATAACCCTCAGGATCCTGAGGAAGGGTGTCATCTGCCAACATCGGTGTCATGTCTGCATAATAGTCAGCAAACGGTGATCCGATTGGCTTGTCCTGTACATAAGATACAGGGAAGTCAGCGTTACCTGATTGAAGGTCAATACCAACTTTCTGCTGTACCGCAGGCAGACCATCAGTGATGACTTCTACCTCAATACCGGTGAGATCGTAAAAATTCGAGATTGTATCGCGAATGGCGAATGACGGTGGTGTATTTTCAGACATGAAAACAAGCTTGGAACCAGCATACTGCTTCCACTTGGCATCATCAGAAGATGCTGCCTGAACTTGGCTTTTCATGATTGTACTATTCAGTCCCACAGCCAACGATCCGACACCTAATGCAGTTGCCGCTCCGCCACCCAATTCCAGGAACTTCCGTCGACTTACTGTTTGGTAAATCGCATTCTTTGGAACGTAGAACATCGCTTCCTCCTTTGGTTATGCCCTGTATCGGGCTCTTCATCGGCCCTTCGGGCCACGATCAGCCCCTCTACGGGCCAACTCATTTGTCAATCAGGCTTCTAGCGGCCTGTTCTTGACGTTAATCGTTTAGGTTGTGCTCCTCAAGGTCCTGCTTGAGTTGTGCCAAGAATTTCGCCGCGTAAACACCGTCCACTGCACGATGATCAGCGGAGATTACCAACCGCATAATTTTCCTAATTGCCATTCCGTTACCAACGGCCTTCACTTCGTCGCGAATGCCACCAACGCCAAGGATACCTGCCTCTGGCGGGTTGATGATCGGGAACACCTCGACACCATACATGCCAAGATTAGAGATCGTGAATGTACCTGGAACATTCGATTTAAAGATGCCTCGACGGGCATTATTTGCAGCATCACGGCTCTGTTCAGCGATTGTATCAAGATTCAATGTATTAGCATTTGCTATCACAGGAACCATAAGCCCGTCATCAACAGAAACGGCCATGCCAATATTAATGTCGCCTTTGATCGTCAACGCATTTTGCGAGACATGCGAATTTAGATTTCGGTATTCCATCAGGCAACGCGCAACCGATTGAATAATCACATCATTCACTGAAATTTTTACATCACCCATCGCGTTGCGCTCAGCCCGACGCGCCAGCAGGCGGGTGACATCGACATCGGTTTGTAAGTAAAAATGGGGAATGGTTTGCTTGCTTAGCGCCAAGCGATCAGCAATGATTTGGCGCATTCGTGTGAACTCAATCACCGAGTCGCCTTCTTGTGACATCACCTGAATTTCTGGCGCTCTGGCAATAGCAGGTGCCACAGAGGAAACAGATGAGGAGACAGAGGAGGAAACTGGTGCGGCAGCCGGGGCGGAAACCGGTGCAGAGTTCCCAGCGGCAATCGCTGCTTCCACATCTTTTAGAACAACAGCGCCGTCCGGGCCAGAGCCCGTTACATTCGCAATATCAATGCCGTTCTGCGCCATAACGCGGCGGGCCAGCGGGGTAGAGCGCCGCTTACCGTCATGCACCACAGCCGCTGGTGCTGGCGCAGAATTTGCTGGTGCCTTGCCGGAGGAAGCCGGTGCTTCGGTAGCTGTTGCTTCGGTAGCCGGTGCCCCGGTAGCTGGCGCAGACGCGCTGGATGTTTCACCGTCAAGAATGACCAGAGGCTCCAGAACAACGGCCATTTCATCCTGACCGAACCTGATTTCGGTGACCACGCCCTCTTCGAATGATTCCACCTCGAAGGTCGCCTTTTCAGACTCAACCTCGGCAACAATGTCGCCTTTGGCCACTTTATCGCCAATCGCAACATTCATTGCGACGACCTTTCCTTCGGTCAAATCTTGGCCCACTTGGGGCATGAGAATGTTTTTAGCCATGTCTCTCTTGCTCCATTACATGCGCAACAAAATCTATTGTCTGGCGTGTTGCCTTGGCAAATTCACCTGCCGTGGCAATGAACGGCCCAAAATGCGCAAACTCATGCGGCTGCATCCCATCCGGCTCATAGGCCTGACGGAAGAAAGGCAACTTCATCAATCTTTCATACAAATCTGCAGGCAATTCTTCATTGATCGCTTCGGGATCAAATTCTGGCAGCCGATCTTCAACCTCCATAAGCGAGGCAATATATCCGGGTGGGCAGGTATAGACAAAATCACCACCAGCAAGCTTTTCGATATGCAACGAGCTAGCTGGGCCGGTGCCGTCACCTTTGTCGACCCGCATCGAGCACATCAACATTTTGCTAGGGTGGCCAGTATCCTGAATATGCCGGTAGGCGCGCTTCATCACCGCAAGTTCGGCGAGTTGTGCTTCGCTGGCAGAAATTTCAATGCCCCGAATTGCAGCCTGATCCAACATATCACCAAGACCGGTCAAACGCGCCGACATATGGGTGATGACCGAACGCCAGCGCGACAAATCAACATTGTCTTTGCGTGCCCGTTCCAGACCGCGGCTAACCGCATCCATGCACGCCATATATTGCGGCACAGAAAATGAGGTGGTGTTGTTGGTTGAAATGCCGCGCGCGGTCATCTCTTCAATGATTTGATAGCCCTCTTGCGAGCCCGGTGCCTTAACCATAACGTTTGGCCCCTGCGCGGCAATGCTCAAACCCTGCTCTAGCATCCGGTCGAAATCTGTTACGCAGCGCGGGTCAACCTGACCAGAAACAAAACCATAGCGCCCATCTGATTTATCCCAGACCGAGCGGATCATATCCGCACCATCACGCACAACTTCCAGATACACAGCCCAGTAAACATCCTCGACGCTGGCATTCGGGTCGGCTTTACACATGTCTTTAATCCGGGTCACCCAATGATCAGGATTGCCCTTGATCGCCTGCAAGCTGAGCGGTGGGTTGGTTGTCACCCCGCGAAACCCCATCTCGCCAGTTTCGGCGACATTTGCCGGATCAAGCATACGGGTGAGTTGCTCGCGCCAATCTTCACGCTTCTCCGCGGGCGCAGACTTCAGCACGCCATCGGCCCAATCCTGATAGATTAGCGGCGATGAATCCCACCAGATTTCAGATTCTGGATTGGTAGCAGCAAGCTTTTCAAGAACATTTTTCATGTCTTCGTCAGATCCCTTATGCGTGGTCAAGCGTGCGGTGCGCAGCCGCAACAATGTCATCAACCTGTGGCACTGATGCCTTCTCAAGGCTCATATTGAACGGAATTGGAATGTTCAGTCCGGCCACAATTTCAATTGGCGCGTCCAGGCTGTAGAAATGATCGGTGTGAATGTATGACGCTATGTCAGAGGCAACCCCGCCCCGACGCACAGCTTCCTGTGCAATCACCACCCGGTTTGTCTTGGCAACAGATGCCATGATCGTGTCCGTATCCAGTGGCGATAGCGTGCGCATGTTAATCACTTCGGCATTGACGTTCTGCTCGGCCAGAGCCTCGGCAGCTTCCATCGCCTTTAGCAACATATGCGACCATGCGATGATGGTCACGTCCGTGCCCTCGCGGATGACCTGCGCCTTGCCAAACTCGATCTCGTAGGATTCTTCAGGCACATGGCCTTTGGTCATATAAAGATGCTTATGCTCTAGGAACATCACCGGATGATCCTGACGCAAAGCATGGGTCAATAGCCCTTTTGCATCATATGGCGTAGATGGCATCACCACCCGCAGACCCGGAATATGATAGAACAAGGCCTCAAGGCTTTGTGAATGCTGCGCTGCCACCGCCCCGCCAGTACCGCCCTGGGTTCGCATCACGAAAGGAACACTACCACGGTCGCCGGTCATCAACCTGAATTTGGCCGCCTGATTGACGATCTGATCCATGCCAAGCATCGCAAAATCGATATACAGAATCTCTGTGATCGGACGCGCACCGGCAATCGCCGCACCAACACCCGCGCCAATCATCGACGCTTCGGAGATCGGCGTATCACGCACCCGCCCGGCGCCATATTTGGCCAGCAACCCTTCGGTTACCTTGTAAGAGCCACCGCGCTCGGCGATGCCTTCTCCAATGATGAAAACTGAGGGATTAACGCCCATCTCATGATCGAGGGCTTCGCGTAACGCGTCCCGATACATGATTTCCCTGTCAGCCATCCTTATCTCCTTAATCTACTAAACTGCTAATGCTTTATTAGCTGTAACTGTTCATCTAGGCGCGCCGAAACACCTCCGGCATCTGCCTGCCTAACCCTTAATATCCAACCGCGAATTCTTCGAATTCAGCTATGGTGACTTCACCGCTTGCCTTGGCAAATTCGAGAGCCTCTTCAAATTCGGCATACACTTCCTGATCAATAGCGTCGACGTCTTCATCAGACATGCCAGCCATCTCAATCAGTGCTTTCCGGCCCCGAATAATCGGATCAATACTTTTATAGTGGCTCAATTCATCTTCGGGCATATAGCTGCCCGGATCATTCACATGGTGACCGGCATGGCGGTAGGTCACCGCCTCAATCATCACTGGGCCTTTTCCTTTGCGGCACAATTCAACCGCCTTTTTGGTGACCTCGTAAACTTCTATTGGGTTGTTTCCGTCAACCCGGTGGCTTTCAACGCCAATCGCCTCACCACGCTTATAAAGCTCGGTATCTCTTGTTGCTTCAGAAAGCTTTGTCGACACGGCATACTGGTTGTTTTCGACAACCAGTATGAATGGAAGGTTCCAAATCGCCGCCAAATTCAATGACTCAAGGAAGGTTCCGTTATTAGTGCCGCCATCCGTTGAAAAGGTCACCGTGACTTTACCATCGCCGGTTACCTGTGATGCCAGTGCTGCGCCAACACCAAGCGGTGAGCCTGCCCCAACAATACCGTTCGCACCAAGGTTGCCATTTTCGATATCGGCAATATGCATTGAACCGCCATAACCTTTACAATAGCCATCGCGGCGGCCAAGCAGCTCTGCAACCATGCCCTTGATCTCAGCGCCATGCGCAATGCAATGACCGTGACCACGATGCGTTGATGCAATCAGATCGCCTTTATTCAGGGTTGCACAAACGCCGGCCGCAATCCCTTCCTGACCCAAATACGGGTGGAAGTAGCCCTTGATCAAACCTTGGCGGTAAAGTTTGATCCCCTGCTCTTCAAAATGACGAATTCGGGATACAGTTCGGTAAATTTTTTTCAAAACTTCGGTATCAATTGAGTTTTTTTTT
>Ga0129332_1160416_pt1 | contig 12256 bp, 5 predicted proteins | sample CPBNA2_8_FD_109912 | JGI IMG/M metagenome (GOLD analysis project Ga0129332, IMG submission 109912) | Freshwater to marine salinity gradient microbial communities from Chesapeake Bay, USA - CPBay_Spr_31_0.2_RNA2 (Metagenome Metatranscriptome) | ecosystem: Environmental > Aquatic > Marine > Coastal... | reverse complement strand
CATCTGATGCCACACCGCGTTCCCGTTTATCGGCGAAAGCGTTCCACGCGTTTGGCCTTGTGCCACTACAGCGTACCCGCTGCGTTACTTAACTAACCAGCAACCAAAGGGGCTTCGGCCCGGCCATTCTCCTTATGGAGGGTGGTGACCCACTCATCAGTGGGTACCCTGCCCACGCCCAGGAAAACATTCGGGCATATGCGGCAGAATATTACACGGAGCATTTCCGTGAGCGTTTAGCGTCCGCTGTGCATGTCAACATGTCAGTCTCAGCAGAACAATTGGCAGCGATTAATCACACGTTTGCACCAGCCATTGTCAAGGCGGACCCCGCGCTCAAAAACTTCAACGCGCACCCAGTTGCAAAAGCCGCACAGGCTATTGGTGAGAGCCGGCTCAGAGACATGGCCGCTCGCAAGGACGCCATGGAGATAGGGGGTACTCCCCAATCCTCCCTTGGTCTCCCTCACAACTGCACTCTTCGAGAGGCGCGCAATGATATCAGAGGTCGCTGGCCCACCACTGACGCCAATTATTTCAACAACGTCAACACAACAGCGCAGTGCGTTAATGGTGCTGAGAATTGCACTTATAGTGCTCAGCACGGCTTTGCGAACATGCTTCATGACTTAACCCCAGAGTTACTTTACACCATTTTTGATAAGCATGGTCTCGAAACCTTCACTTGCACCCAACTGTACTTCAACAACTTGGAAAGCGATCTCTCTTTCCGCGTCCCTGACATGAATTTGGAAGTCAGGAAATGTGGCTCTGACCGGCTCATGATATTTGAGAAGGGTGAGTACTGCTACAAACATCGCGGTAAAACTTGGGGCAGAATGTTCACTGAGGTGGGTTTTCAGGGGCCAAAGTTTGGCCTGGCATTCGAAACCATACTACGCTTAGGCGCCCTATGTTTCCTACGGGTCACACGCATTACTAACGCAGGCGTAGTTCACAGGTCACTCATGGACGGCTCTCACGGCATTGTGATGATTCCCGACGTCACACACTTTCCAAGGTACCTCATTGACCAGCTAAACAGGTACCGATTCAAGGAACCACTCAACCACGCCGCCTTCCTTTCCAAATTCCCCCTCCTCAAGCTGCCAAGATGCTTGTTTGACGACGCAATGGCGTATCTGGTAGGAAGACCTGACCATCAGCTCAACAAAGCATCTGTCGTTGCCTTTATCCGGTCCGCAAGCTCTAGGATCACCATTGGCCCGACTACTTTGCAGAATGGCATAGACATACAGGGTGAAGAATTCCCCAGGATTGTAGTCTCCCTCCTCCTGGCAGGCATGATTAAAAGGAGGATGATGAGCAACACCATCGGTGCAATGGTAAAATTCATGGAAAGCTCCCACTCCATGCTGTCGAGGATCATCTCGACGGCACGGTGCGTGTTCGGGCTCAATGAACTTTTTGTGATGAAGGGGCGTTATGATAGGTTTGACGTTCCCATGGCTAGGTTAGCGTGGTTGTTTGACGCAGTCACGAAGGACCTCGACTACGTGAGTTTTGAGTACCCTGAAGTGCTCCTCACATATGACGCTCCCGAAGAGTTCGATTGGGAGTGGGACCAAGGCAAAGACGGTGATTGCCTCGCCGCCGCCTATTCACAGCTACTCTCCGGCGATCAACGAGTGGCTAACCTTCTCAAAACCAAGTGTGGAAATTCCATCTCGGCTTACAGGGACACCTGGCCGGAATTGACTGACAGCGTGCGCATCGTCCCAAGAGGCGGACGGAATCACGCAGTGGCCGTGATCAATAATCAAGATTTTTGCTCACACGGCCTAGGCTATAAAAGACACGTCCCAAAATACAAACTGAGCTGCGTTGACATGCAAAGGATGGCTGCATTGCGCTTGCGCACTTCCGTCCGCAACAAGGCTGCCCCGCTGACAAAAGCTGAGGTCGCCAAGAAGATGCTGCCCAACAAGATTGGCATCCCCTGTTACAGCCCCGGGGATGACCGGTGTGCGTGGGCCGACAGACATGTCCAAGTGGGTCTAACCCATGCAGGCATCAAACACTACGTCGGACCCGACGCCGTTGATCGGCCCAACGTCACTTGCGTCAAATGTCTCCACCAGTTTGATGTTGACTCATTCTATGTGGACCTCGGAGTGTATGGTTCAGCTGAGACCAAAGCCGTCACTCAGACGGCAGCGCTGAACGCCCTTCTCACCACTGGACGTTGGTTCTGCTTGCGGTTGGAGAACTTCTGGCAGGCAATAGTCGACGAGACTGCCGGCGCAGGCGAGCTTTTCACCATGATATACAGGTATGGCTTGACTATTTACCATGTTGAAGATTCTGGAGCCGAGGCCTGGGTGACCAATTGCTACCCTTCCTATCGCGCTCTGAATTTCTACACCATCTGCCCAAAGTACCCTCCAGAGGCCCCTGCCGACGGTCCTCAATGGCTGCGACTTTACAACCGGGACCTCGGCGGCCACAACACGAATGGGCTGCCACCATGCATGCTGCCCACCGCCCCCCCCGTATCATTGCTTGACCTGGCGCAAGTAGAGGACTGGAAGGATGTGGCCGAGAGGGGGGGCCACACCGATTGGGCTGTCGAGGTCGCCACCGAAGCTTTTGGTTTTGAACTACCAGATGCCACAGCCCCCCCAGCACCTCCGTCCACGTCTATGGACAGTGTGGTTACTTACGAAGGTTCACTCCCCACTACCGTCGCAGCAGAGGGAGAAGAAGGGACTTCTGGATTGGAAGCAGGCAGCTCCTATCGCTACACCGGAAACACTGCCTGCATTCAGGCTGTAGCTGACTTGTTTAGTCCTGCACTGTGCGTTGACAGCTTGAGATTGGAGCTGGGGCACTATTTCACGTCTGGTCCACCTGTTGACGTGCTCTCGCACATGATGACCCGGCTGGGTTACCAGGTTTCCATCAGCCACAACTGCGACCCAGCGGTCAGAGACAATCACATCGTGATAGCCGGTGAAGATGACGCTGTCACCGTGGCTTTACCGCACAGTTGGTGCGCTAGGTCTCCAGTTAGAGGAGTTTCACCCCATTCTACGAAAACGCTGACGGTCAGTGATCAGCCGCTCAAGGAAATTGTGGGGGGTTACGACTTCAGTGGAGTCGCTGGCGGGTATACTCGCGCGGGCAACTTCTACTACCAAATACCCCGCAAGGCCACCTTCATGGTTTCTCCCCGAGTGTTCTGCCGGGGAAGCACACCGACTGAACTCATGTACATAAAAGCTCTCGCTCCCGCCGCATTCAAGGCCTGGAACCCCGACAAGACCGGATGGTTCTGCGATGACGGCGTTTATCACTGGTCATCATTCCGCCATGAGACCGGCTCTTATAGACCATTAGCCACCACCATGCCTCAGGCGATGCCTGGTTGCTCTTGGGGCTGGCCACTGGAAGAGGTCCTCAATCTTCATCTGCAAGTCAAGGGGGCCCATTTCTTTTGCGAGAAGCTGAGCGATGTGAAGGACCAGGATGAAATGGACATTGAACTGTCACCATACATTTCGGAGTTGCCACCCGAACCACTAGTTGTCAGCGCTCCTGACCCGCCCACACCACCACCTGCGCGAACACCTGTCGAGGCCGCCTGTGCTGAGTCGGCCGAGCAAGCTGAAGCTTTACTTCCACCAGTTCCTGACGAGGTTGAACCGCCTTCCCGCATTGAGATAGCTGCTCCAGCCTCAGCACTCGCGGAAGAAACCATAATATTCAACAGCAAACAAAACTCCTGGCTTTCCAACTTCCACCCCGCACGCATTGGGGGTTACAGTACCCTCGAGCATGCCTATCAGGCCAAGAAAATCCTCTTTCTAACCGGGGAGACGGCGGACTTCGGTGCGTACGGCCCTCTCATGGCAAAGCACCACGGACGTAAGCTTTGCAGTGGCATTGATGCCACTGAGTGGAATAGAGTCAACGTCAACGTCATGCGTGCACTCCTGGCCGAGAAGTTTTCTGACGCAAAGCTCGCTTCTGACCTGATCAACACCGGCTCGGCCGTTTTGGCCGAGGCCACCAGCGATGAGTTTTGGGGCCTTGGCAATTCAGGCAGCGGGAGGAACGTGCTTGGGCACCTGCTCATGTCTCTCCGCACAAGCCTGGTCGAGAAGCAGCCCGAAGAGACTCCACCCCGGCGTCTTGGACCCATGGAAGGCTGTCCAGCTTGCGTGCTGAATGACGTGCGCAAACCACTTCCGGTCCCGAACCCGGGCGAAACTAGCTGGAAGATTGAACCTGTGGTCGCCATGAAATGCGAGCACGCACTACGAATTGAACTTGACACTTGCACAGAAGATAACTTCAAGGAAATGCACAAGACAGCTGCCAAGAATTTACAGCAGAGATCTCTACCCTTCGAGGGCACCGTTAAGGGATACCTGGGAGTGGCTGGCAGTGGAAAGACGACCAACATACTCAAGCATATCAACAAGAAAGCTGTTGTGGTCACACCTTTCAAACGGCTCAGCCGTGAATATAAGGCCAAGGGGTTCAAGGCCTACACCTGCTTCACATTCATGGCCGCCCCCGTCAAACAGTATGATCAAATACTCCTCGACGAAGTGTTCAAGATGGACGTTTCTGTCCTCAGGTATGCTGCCTCACTTACCAGCGATCTGTGGATAGTTGGGGACCCGATGCAGGGGGGCCCAGGGGCTGAGAAGAAGCCACCTGCGGTTCCGTCAGAAATTATCGGCCGGTTGCCCAGACTCGCCACCAGTTATAGTGTTCCGGCTGATGTGGCCGCCTATCTGAGCGGCACTCGTGGTTACAACATTAGGACGGCCAGCAAAGTTGTCCACTCCGTCAATTGGACCTCGAAAGAGCCTCCGAAGGACCAGGAAGTGGTCTGCTTCACCACCCGGAGCGAGAATGCCAACCCAAAGTGGACAACGGCAGCCAAAGTTCAGGGCACACGAGTCAAGCACCTGAATTTGCACATTGAGAACTCTGCCACCCACTTAATCCATGGCGCCCCGGAATTGCTTCTGGTTGCCCTCACGCGTGCCACCGTCTCGACCACCATCTACTGCTCAAGGGAAATGATAGAAGGGATTTATTGGCCCCGTTTCAAACACATTTGCCAGCGCGGCACTGCTGGAGGCATGGGGGGCGACCCTTATTCTGAGAAGCACCCCACACTGGGCACCTTGCAGTTCCAGCAGCTGGGGGTGTACTACCAGCTCACTGATGTCAGACACCGTGGCCTCCCGGATTTTCGGCTAGCGAGCCTGGAGGCCAAGCCACCAGAACCGGCAAGGCCGCAGGAAGTGTACTCCGCGGCAAGCAGCTCGCTGGCGAAGAGAGACAAGAGAAAGGGCACCAAGCATCAGTTAGCCCAGTATCACCAACTGTCTCCAAAGGGAAAAGCCCCAAAAGGGCCTTGGAGGAACACGGGGAGTGCAGCGACTGGGCTTTAGCGGTTGAAGACAGTCGACGCGTGCCATGCGAGAAAGTGGCTAGAGTCAAACACCGGGCCGATGCTGATTATGCTGGCACTCTCGAGGAGCCTCTAAACGCCTCCGGCAGAACATTCTTCTGGCCAGGTGAGCTTGACGCCGTGGTGGCCGCTCTTGGTCCTCCGAAGTTTGATTACATGATAGCTGCAGAAGTTCGAGAGGTCCCTGAGGTCCAAGAGCTCAACCGAGCCCCCTTTTCAGCCCAGAATAGACACAAGGGTGGGAAGGCGACCAGTTGGAAACAGGTCCAAGCATCGTCGGACGCGGCTCTCGTGGAGATGTGCATGCAAGCCATAGCTCCAGTCCGACAAACCGTGTTTAGCACGCATTCCCACAATGCTTACCACACCATCCCAATGCCAGAAAAGACGCTCAAGATCCACCAGGGACGCAGGCTGCTGGGCCACGCCGCCGAGTCCTTGAAATACCGGCTGCCGTTGTCTAACAGGGGCCGGGAGTACAATGGCAAAGACATGACGCCTTCCATACACACCGCCGTCACCAGATACGGTCGGCCTGTCAAACTCCCGCGAATGACTTCTGCCTGGCTGCAGGCAGCCTGCATCGCTGAGATCGACACCTTATTCACCCCGCGACCAGCTGCAATAGATGAGGTCGTCGCCTCTCACGCTGAGTACATTGAGAAGTGCGTCACCCGATCCATGTCCCATTTGTTTGATTGTTATGACACAAAGTTCTATGAGAAATCAAGGAAGATCGACCATTTCCCCAAAAAGCAGACGAAAGCCGATCTTCACCACGACGCCGGCATACGCTACGCTCCCTTCGGTTTCAGCAAGGGCGGCCAGGGCATTTCTGCACAACCACCAGCGGTGAACATGCTGGCCGCGGCCTGGGTCCGCTGCGCTGAGAAGATCGTCACCAGCAGCTTAAAGCCGGGTTTCTCTTTCTGTTACGGCAAGACTTTCAACGAGTTTGACCAGGAGATACGACGGTTGCGGCATGACGCACTCATTGGGTTTGAGAATGACTTTACCCAGTTCGACGCCCTACGCGGGCTTTGGAGCGACGAGGTCATGAAAGTCGTGTACCGCCGGTGCGGTGTGGACTCCCTCGGGATCAAAATAATGCAACAGCTCAATAACAATTGGCTCTTAGACGCAGGAGATATCAAATTGCAAGTGCGCGGGTGCTTGCAGAGCGGCAGAGCTGACACCCTGTTTAGCAACACCGTCATCAATGCTCTAATGGTCTTGGCCTGCTACAAATTCAAGAACCTTAGATTCATGGCCTTTCAGGGAGATGACAGTGCGGGCTTCTGCGACACCGCAACCTTCCGTGGACCACGCGATCTACTCCCCTACATGAAGCCGGTGATTTCAAAGATCCCGACCTTGGTCGGCTACTTGCTCGCTGACGGGCTATATTTAAATCTGCCCAGGGCTATTGCCAAGCTCGCTAGTCGAAAATTCATCGGCGTCAACGATTTGGTGAAATATCAAACAGCTGTGAGGGACTGGCTCCGCATTGCGGACAATGAACGAGACTACTTTGCCACCATAGTGGTCAATGCGAGACACTACCAAAAGAGCGAGAGATTGTTCACCCCACTCATGTCTTACCTTTATTGGTTTTCGGGGGCCGGTTCACCTTTGGTCTCCACAACCAAGCAACGCGGCCTTTACTCGGGGATCAAAGACGGGTGCCCACCCCCGCGCCATAGCTACCTCACCACCCCGCATGTTTGGGCGTCTGTGACGACGGAAGATCGGTTACCAGCGTTGGTTGTAAAATAGGTCAGCTAACGAGATGGCATGTTTTCTTGGACAAATGATCCGCGGGTGCCTTCGATCTCTGTGGTGGACGGCCAGAGCGAATTGGATGGCTTGTACGACACGGTCGCAGGGGCGGCCGCACTCGAGGCCATCATCTTCGCCCTCCAACGGACGGATTATTTAGCTGACCAACTTTTCAAGGAAACCACCGACCATCTTGTGGAGGCATCTTCCACCTCCGCCAACCTCACGGTCTTCCCGGTGGTGAGCGAGGCCCAACGGCTGGAAAACGGATTGTTCTCTCACAGCTTCGGAACTTATATCTTGCCTTTGGTGGCCTCCACATCCACCTTTACCAATGCCGCACCAGGGGACTACCGCGACGGGGGACAGGCGCGCGACTATCTTGCGAGCTTTGTTGAGACGCCGATCGGTTCATACAGCGAGGGGGATGGGGTCCCGAGCTGGCAACTGGACGTCGAGGGCGAGTTACCTACTTCGCAGGAGACTATCAAACTCACTCGCAGCAGGACCCGCGTGGTGATTGAGGATGAGGGTGGTTCTGCGTCAGTGGCAGTTCCATTCGAACATCTTGTGATCTTCACCACCACTCCTCGGGGCTACACGCTTTCTCACGGGCTGCCTTTCGGCGAAATAACTTCCTATGACAAGGAGATGCTTTGGTGGCCTCCAAACGACTTGTACGTTGAGACTGACAGTCCCGGCTTCCAGGTTGTTGTAATTTCTGGGGTGGTTGAGTTCCTCGGTGATGAACCGTGCTTCAAGGGAAATGTGCATGATGCAACCCTCTTGGCTGGGTTGAATGCGACTTATCTGCTCATTCAGGCCGCCATCGAGCGGAAAGTTAAAGAGACTATAATGGAGAACTTCACCACCCAGCAGCTCTTGGCTGCTGCTCTCCCAGTCTACAATTCGAGGACTCTGGCCTCATTGACCAGTTCTGCACTTGTAGCTTCATTCACGGAACTGGAGGGAGAGGCTAAGTTTTGGTACGGGCAACACAACGACAACTGGGTTCACGGATACCTAGACTCTAACCTGGATTGGGGTGGCGGCGACCGCGTTCGAAACGCCTCCATCAAAATCGCCAATAAAGCCCACCCCGTCGGGTCAGTCCCCACCCATGACAAGACTGTGGTGACCGACAACGGGGTCACCGCGACAATGTGGTTAGCGGATGGCGATCTGAACAATCTCTTGAATGCAGACGGGGAGGCTGGATCCGTCCAGTGGATAGGGGAACAAGCTTATGGCAAAGAGCCCTACCTGGAATGCAGAGTGGCGAATTATCAAACGCCTCTCTTCGTACCCCACAACCTTTATGTGAACATAACTGCTGATGCGGTGGTCGACGCGGGAGCGAAGTGCCAGATCACAGTCGAGAGAGACGGCCACGTTACCATCTACAAACCGGAAGTTACAGCGGAGGACGGAGAGCTGCGAGTGAAATTCATGGTAGACGTTGCTAGAGTCAATTTCGACATCAGCGACCTTCACCGCTCCTCCACGCGACCCAGCACCGGCACGAATGTTGAGAACGGACCCAACAATGAGTATCTCTGGGATGGACGTCTAAAAGTTGAGTATGGCAAATACACCAATTACTTGGGGAGCTTTGCAATGGCCAGGGTGCCTGCCGACCAAACCATCATAAACCGCCTTGACATAGCACGCGATGAACTGTTCGACCCAAACAGCGACATACTACCCACTCGGGTCAAAATCCAGTTCTCACGCGTCGCCCCAATTATGCTTTCACCACGCAGGGTGGATGTCGGGGAGGAGCAGTTGTGGGCCTCCGCCCTCATTTCAGCTATTAAAACTGGCTATATGGACTACCGCCTAGACACACAGGAACAACAAATTGAGGCGCTGATTCAGGCAACCGAACCAAGCGTTTTCGGCGTCATAGCTGCCGGCGCATACACCATCTCAAACTTCATGGTGCCTGGCGCGGGAATGGCGGCCGCGCTGGTCGTTGGCACGATTGGCGACATTGCCGACAACGCGATCAGGAACCACGACTTCATGAGCGCGATCACAGGCATAGCTCTGGGGCTGGTGGGCATCTCGCAGGCGAGGCGCTCCGGAGCTGGCGTGCGCCTGATTGACAACATTCTCTCCAAGCCGCAGAAGTTTCTGCGCTCCATTGGCACCGGTGCAGCACGGTGGATCAAAGTGAGGAATTTTTCATGGTTCAAGAACAATTCACCCAGGCTGAATTCACGCATACAGGGCGGACCTGTCGGCGAGAACCTACTGGCCACGGATTTCATGTCCCTCAACTCGCTGCAGCTTACCCCTATATCTATACCTAACTCTGGCGACGTAACGGGGCCTCTCCGGCCGCTCGCCGACAGACTAGTGGCCGAGGGTATTTATCCGGAACATCAGAGCATTACTATTAATTTCACTGTGCCACGAGATGCTGATGATTCGCTGCACGGCGGTTACTTTGGACTCGGTGTCAGTGACGGTGTCCAGAGGTACGTCGGCTCGTTTCCTGCTGCGGGCAGCTCCGCCTCTTTCCCCTCTGAGCCAGGGTTCACCTTCTTTCTCCATAAAACCGAGAAGAAGGACGGCGCCGTCAAAACCAGGTGGATGTCAGTGTCCGAGATTGGTGGAGACGACCAAGATCTGGCCTTAGAAAAGAGGGCACTGCTGCTTTGTCGCGGTATGCCGCCGGGGCCGTTAGCGAAGCTGAGTGACGCTCAGGTCTCGCAGTTGTGGTCTGACCCCACTATAAAGAAGTTAGCTCTCAAGACGACAGGCACTGCGGATTCGGTGCCGTACGCCGTGTCACCCCACTCGGTCGCCTCCATTGCACAGAGTTTCAGTGAGGCTGCGGGGCGCGATTCTTGGAGATACGATCTGCTCAGACACAATTGCCAACACTTTGCCAAGTCGGCCTGGAAAACCATTACTACCGGCAACCCCACCGGGACGGCAGGTCCGTGGTTTGACAGATACATCAAAGAGCCGGCCGGAAGTGTTCTCTCAGACGATGAGCTGCTCTTTGTGGCCACTGATATTTACAAGTCAGTGCTGGCTTCCGCTTACCCCGACTCTCCCCCCCAAGCGCTCTACCTCCTTAGGGGCAAGGCCAGGCGCACTTGCCGTTCCAAGCGCCGGCTCATGAAGAAGATGAGGACCGTGCATGTCAAGCCGTTATTGTATGTAAAAGAGGCGAGACAACAACACAAATCATGGCCGATACTATTGCACCAGCCGACTCTGGCAGACCACCTGTTGGCACTGTGATCGCCGATGACCGTGGAGCCCCGGTTGCTTACAATGAATTGGTCTCCCACACCCCGCGGGACGATCCGGCCGTCCACCGAGTTGTGTTTCAAGTCTCTTCTGAGCAAATTGCAGCCGGAGCTGACGCCTCAGTTCTCTATTCCCAGAAGTTCGACAGGGTGAATGTGGCGAAACTGCATCAGTTAGCTGAGGCTGCCTTCCAATACTACCAGTGTTGGCGCCTACGCCAGGCCACCAGCATGCTCGTCGCCGTTGGCTCTATGGCCATGCAGGAGGGCTCCATCATTTGTTTCACTTTGATGGATCCACTTGCTAGCGTCCCGGCAGACCCCACAGAAGCTATAAAACTGGGTGTGGCCCAACCCGGACATGTCCACTCGACCGGCCGCATGCCTTTCACCGTCAAGTGGCCTTTTGACAATCCCGTGGCCGCGGGCACCAGATTCACCAACATTGCCCACCCCGCTGCCCTCACAAGTTACGGCACTGCTGTCATTGCCACTAGGGGCGTTGTCAGTAGTGGCAACGTGATCAAGCTCACACACACTTGTGATTACGAGCTGGAGTTCTCACACCCGATCATCCCAGCTGCTCTCGCGTCATACTCCCAGCGTGTCAATGTCAGTGCTGGCACCGCTATTAGTCATGATGACGGCCTATTCTTCATAAAGGCAGAAATAGCAGATCTGGAGGACGCAGCTAGCGGCAAGCTCCTGTATGACTCGCCCAAACAACTCTTGGTTCGGTCCACTGAGGCCTCGGACGAGACCGAAAATAACCCTAACGGCGACACTGGGATCACGGAACTCATTCCCTGCTACTTCCAACAGACAGGCTTCAAAGTGAACACTGATGGTGATGTCTGGATCTCCGTGGGTGTACCCCCAGCACGTGTCGTACTCACCGACATCAATACCTCTGTGCTTGAGATCATGAACCCTGACGCTCTCGAGGGGGCTGCCTCCATCACCACCCCGGTGGCCTCTAGACGTTATGACCCTTCCATCTTCTTCTCCACTTTGCCACCACAACACCGCATGCGTGGTGAGCGCGCTGCAGTTGCCAAGTCAATGTATGTAGGTACCAAACGGCGACTGGCGGAAAAGAGGCAGGTCAACTATTTTGGAAGTGAGAATTTGGACTTTCTTATTGATGCTGTCCTTAGCAATACTCGCTTTCTTAATATCATCCAGCAGTATGGCCCAAGCTGGCCCAAACGCGTACTACCACATTCTGCAACAGACCGTGACTTCGGGATCACCACTGTTGCAGAAGATTCAGGGGCTGGGGCCTCTCGAGAATACAACATGGCAAGTCACCCTGGGCTTCAAGGGAAAGAAAGCCACAGCCGTGAGACGCACGTTAAAGGAGGCAGAAAATGATGCGGCCGCCGCCCTCCTTAGCCAGTTCGAGCTCGCCAAGACTTCTGTTCTCGAGCAGAAGATTGCCGGGCTCGAGCGGGCCATGGCTGTGTTGGGAGGCACTCCGGCTCCTCGCCCAAGGCTGCGCCTTGAGATCGATGGCAAGCGGGTTGTTCCCGACGGTCTCCAGAGCGACGGAGCTCAGAGCCCCTCCGAGAAAGAGTTTGAAGATCTCTCCAAGGAATTCGAAGCCCTGAAAAACTTCTAAACCTTAATGGTTACATATATAGGAATGTTTATCCCACTTAGGTTTAATTAAGACAATAACTATGAAACTCCATGAGAGGCTTTCATTCCCCCTATAGGGACCCGGTCAGGAGGACCATTCTATTTTATTGGGTTT
>Ga0129332_1250222_pt1 | contig 12723 bp, 9 predicted proteins | sample CPBNA2_8_FD_109912 | JGI IMG/M metagenome (GOLD analysis project Ga0129332, IMG submission 109912) | Freshwater to marine salinity gradient microbial communities from Chesapeake Bay, USA - CPBay_Spr_31_0.2_RNA2 (Metagenome Metatranscriptome) | ecosystem: Environmental > Aquatic > Marine > Coastal... | reverse complement strand
TCCTGCTATAAGATTATTCTCACCTTGCGTTACATAGGTAATGTTACAAACTCCACCTATATTCATAAAAATAACCTCATCATTAAAATATTCTTTTAATAATGCATGATGATATATGGGCGCTAATGGCGCGCCCTGACCTCCTTTTTGAATATCGATATTTCTTAGATCACTAACAACCTTAATATTTGTTTCTTTTTGTAATAAATCTGGATCACCAATTTGCCAAGTTATTTTTTTATCCGGATTGTGCAAAATAGTATGACCATGAAAGCCAATAAGATCTACTTCTTTAGATTTTATATTATATTTTTTAAGAAAATTTTGAACTGCCTCAATATGAAATTGTGTTAATTCCTTTGCAACTTCTATTGATAAGTAAGATTCTAAAGAAGGGTTGCTAATTAATCTGCGAAGCTTTGCTTTAAATATTGGTAAATAAGGATAAAAAAGAGATTTATCTTCTTTTTTAAGAAAAAAGCCATCAGACTCAATAAGGGCAACATCAATACCATCCATTGATGTACCACTCATTAAGCCTATGGCTTTTAAAGATTTATTTTTCATCTCATGTAATAAAGAAGTTATCTTATTAACATCTTCATTTTTTAAAAATTATCGTGAATAAAATTCGATAATAAGATTAACATTAACCTCGAAAGCATAAGGAACATCAGAAAAAGCAGCTTTAGCAACCACTTCAACTGATTGATCTTCCTGATCTAATCTTAAATATTCCGGAACATCTCTTTCCAACTTATCCAAAGATTCAACGATTAGGTTAATTTTCTTAGACTTATCTCTAATAGAAACAACGTCACCGATTTTTAATTTATAAGAAGAAATATTAACTATCTTACCATTAACTTTAATATGTTTATGGCTAATTAATTGCTTAGCAGAAAAAATTGTTGGAGCAATATTAGATCTATAAACAACCGAATCTAATCTAGACTCTAATAAGGCGATAAAACTTTCACCAGTATCACCTTTTTGTTTAGCGGCTAATTTAAAAATATTTTTAAATTGTTTTTCAGATATATTATAATGAAATCTTAATTTTTGCTTTTCATTTAACTGAGCACCATAATCACTAAGCCTTCTTGGGCCTCTGCTTTGCTTTTGTCCAGGTCTAACATTTAACCTAGCAGAAGATACATCTTCTTTTCCCCACAAATTAACCCCTGTGGATCTTGCAATCTTATTTTTAGATTTAATAATTTTTGTCATTTAATTATTTATTAGTAATTTAATTAGAATTATGCTTCACCATATTTCTTTTTAATATTGTCCGACATTAAGCCAGTACCGACAGGAACTAACCTACCAACAATAATATTCTCTTTTAGACCTCTTAAATAGTCACTTCTTCCTTGAGTTGCTGATTCAGTTAAGACTTTAGTTGTCTCTTGGAATGAAGCAGAAGAAATAAATGATTTAGTTTGTAAAGAAGCTTTTGTAATACCAAGTAAAACAGGAAGAGCTTCAGATAATTTACCACCCTCTTCTGTTATCTTTTTATTAACCTCGTCAAAATCATCTCTATCTATGATCTCTCCTCTTAAATACATAGATGATCCAGGATCTTTAACTTCAACCCTTTTAAGCATCATATTAAGAATAACCTCAATATGCTTATCATCAATTTTTACACCCTGCATACGATATACTTTTTGAACCTCAAAAATCATATATTTCCTAAATTCTTGGATGCCCAAAATACGCAATATATCATGAGGTGATAAGCTGCCATCAATCAATAGATCACCTTTTTTAACGTAATCTCCTTCACTAAAGAAAATATGCTGCCCCTTAGGTATAATATATTCAACAGGCTCTTGATCAGCATTTTCTGGTCTAACGATGATTTTTCTCTTAACCTTATATTCCTTAGCAAATTCAATAATACCAGAAATTTCACTCATAATAGCAGTATTTTTGGACTTTCTTGCCTCAAATAATTCTGCCACCCTTGGTAAACCACCAGTAATATCTTTTGTTTTAGAAGACTCCTTAGGTATTCTAGCAATAATATCGCCAGATTTAACATCCTCACCATCAGAATAAGTTATAATAGTTCCAACAGAAAGATCATATTCTTTTTGCTTATCACCATTTTTAACAATTAATCTAGGCTTAATATCTTGCTGCGTATATTGCTTCCAATCAATAACAACTTTGGTCGATATACCTGTTTCTTCATCAACTTTTTCTCTAATTGATACATTTTCAGTTAAGTCTGCATATTCTACAGAACCGTCAATCTCAGCAATTACCGGAATATTATAAGAATCCCAATCAGCTAAATGATCGCCTTTTTTAACAACATCACCATCATTAAAATTAATTACAGAACCGTAAGGTAATTTATAATTATGAATTACTTCACCTGATTTTTGTTCAGTATTTTTAATTTCACAATTTCTACTAACAACAACATATTTATTATCTTGTCTTTGAATAACAGATGAATTATCAAATTTTAAGACACCATCATCAGTAGCTGATATAGAAGATTGTTCATCACCCCTAAGAGCAGCGCCACCAATATGGAAAGTTCTCATAGTTAGCTGCGTTCCAGGCTCACCAATTGATTGAGCAGCAACAACACCAACCGCTTCACCAACACTAACCAGGCTACCAGTTGCAAGATCACGACCATAACATTTTGCACAAATACCATATTTTGACTCGCAAGATAGAGCACTTCTTACTTGGACTGATCTAATTTTAGCATCAGCAATTTTACCAGCGATCTCTTCATCAACCAAATCACCCTCTTTTGCTAGAATATTTCCTGATTTATCAATTACATCTTTTGATAATATCCTTCCAAGAGACTGATCTTGTAAAGAAGCAACAACAGTTCTGTCATCAACAACCTCTTCAAGAAGAACGCCCTCTTTAGTTCCACAATCCTCATCAACAATAATACAATCTTGCGCAACATCAACTAATCTTCTGGTTAAATAACCGGAATTGGCAGTTTTTAAAGCCGTATCAGCAAGACCCTTTCTTGCGCCATGAGCAGAAATGAAATATTCTAATACATTAAGACCCTCCTTAAAGTTAGATGTAATAGGATTTTCAATAATCTCACCAGAAGGCTTGGCCATTAAACCCCTCATACCAGAAACCTGCTTAATTTGATTCTCAGAACCTCTAGCGCCAGAATCTGACATCATGTAAATAGAGTTAGTCAATATAGGATCAGAAACGTCAGAAATACCCTTCATCATCTCTTGAGAAATTGTTTTGGTACATTCTGTCCATTCATCAATTACCTTGTTATATCTTTCACCATTGGTAATTAGGCCTTCCCTATATTGCTTATAAAGCTTTTTAACATTTTCAAAAGAATCTTTAATATGAGATTCCTTACTATCAGGAATTACCATATCATTCTTACCGATTGAAATAGCAGATTTACCAGAATATTTAAAGCCAAGAGCCATGATTTTATCACAAAAAGAAACCGTCTCTTCTTGTCCAGCATCTCTATATACTTTATCAATTAATTCCTTAATATCTTTTTGAGTCATTTTTTGATTTACTAAATCAAAATCATACTTCATAGATTCAGGCAATTGATTATATAAAAGAGCCCTACCCGGAGTTGTTTCTATGACATTAGATTTTTTAGACCCGTCCTTATCATCATAAAAATAACGATATTTTATTTTACCATGGATAGAAACATCATTATTGGCTAAAATATGTTGTAACTCATTGTAATTAGCAACTAGAATTGGATCCTTATTAGCTTTTTGACTATCTAATGTTAAATAATATAATCCTAAAACAATATCCTGAGATGGAACAATAATAGGTTTACCATTTGCAGGGCTAAGAATATTATTAGTTGCCATCATCAAAACTCTAGACTCAACTTGAGCTTCAATAGAAAGAGGAACATGCACAGCCATTTGATCACCATCAAAATCAGCATTAAATGCAGCACAAACAAGAGGATTTAATTGTATAGCCTTACCTTCAATTAATATAGGTTCAAAAGCTTGAATACCCAACCTATGTAATGTAGGAGCTCTATTAAGTAATATTGGATGACCCTTAATAACTTCTTCTAATATATCCCAAACCTCTGGTATTTCAGATTCAACCATTTTTTTGGAAATCTTAATAGAAGGAGATTTACCATATAATTCTAATTTAGAATAAATAAATGGTTTAAATAACTCTAAAGCCATTTTCTTTGGTAAGCCACATTGATGTAATTTTAATTCTGGACCAACCACAATTACACTTCTTCCAGAATAATCAACCCTCTTACCAAGAAGATTTTGTCTAAATCTACCTTGCTTACCCTTAAGCATGTCACTTAAAGATTTAAAAGGTCTTTTACTAGCATTCTTAACTACAGTTCCACTTCTACCATTATCTAAAAGAGCGTCAACAGATTCTTGCAACATTCTTTTTTCATTTTTAATAATGATATCTGGAGCGCCAAGATCTAGCAATCTTTTTAAACGATTATTACGATTAATTACTCTACGATATAGCTCATTTAGATCAGAAGCAGCAAATCTACCGCCATCAAGCATAACTAATGGTCTTATATCTGGTGGAATAACAGGAAGAACACTCATAACCATCCACTCAGGGCGATTATCAGACTCTAAAAAATTATTGATTAATTTTAATCTTTTAATGATCTTTTCCCTCTTTAATTCAGATGTTATATTTTCTAACTCCTCTTTTAATTCGGCCTGAATTTTCTTTAGATCAATCTTTGCAAGCATCTTTTGAATAGCTTCAGCACCCATATCAGCTTCAAAACTACTATGACCATATTCATCCTGAAATTCTTCAAATTCTTTTTCTGTTAAGATTTGACCTTCAGATAAAGGGGACATTAAAGGATCTATAACGATATAATTTTCAAAATATATTACTTTTTCAATATTTTTCAAACTATGACCAAGAAGTGTACTAATTCTTGAAGGAAGTGATTTTAAAAACCAAATATGAGCAACGGGGCTTGCAAGCTCAATATGACCCATTCTTTCCCTTCTTACTTTAGAAGAAGTGACTTCAACACCACATTTTTCACAAACAATACCCTTATATTTAACCCTTTTATATTTGCCACACAGACATTCATAATCCTTAATTGGACCAAATATTCTAGCACAGAAAAGACCTTCCCTTTCTGGCTTAAAAGTTCTATAATTAACAGTTTCTGGCTTTTTTACTTCACCATAAGACCATGATCTAATCTTTTCAGGATTAGCAATTGAAATTTTTATTGCGTTAAAATTAAGATTATCAGTTTTTTGATTTGATAATCTTAATAAACCGTCTGACGATATACCTTCAAGAGATGACATATAAAGTTATATATTTTAAATTAATCAATAATATGAACTAATCAACAAGCTCAATATTTAAACCAAGTGAGCGTACTTCTTTTATCATTACGTTAAATGACTCAGGTATGCCGCAAGTAAAATTCTGATTATCATGAATTATAGATTCGTAAATCTTGATTCTTCCGACAACATCATCAGATTTTACTGTTAACATTTCCTGCAATGTATAAGCAACACCATAAGCTTGTAAAGCCCAACATTCCATTTCACCAAATCTTTGCCCACCAAAATGAGACTTACCTCCAAGAGGTTGTTGGGTAATTAAACTATAAGGCCCAATTGAACGAGCATGAATTTTACTATCAACTAAATGATGTAATTTTAAGATATACATGTAACCAACTGTTACTTTTCTATCAAATGCTTCACCACTTATTCCATCAATTAATTTAACCTGACCATCTGCTGTATTTCCAGATAATGTCAATAAATTATCAATAGTCTGCTCATTCATCCCATCAAAAGATCCAGTTGCAAATGGCACACCATTACGAATTTTCTCTGCAAATTCAACTATTTCTTCATCATTCATTGATTTTAACAAAGATAATTCTTCTTTTGAATCATATATTTTTGATAATTGAGATTTTACATCTGCAATAGTTGCACCTTTTTTATAATATAAATCTAATATTTCAGCAACTTTTCTACCTAAAGTAACAGATGCAAGACCTAAATGCGACTCAAGAATTTGCCCAATATTCATACGAGATGGGACACCAAGAGGATTTAGGATAATATCTACAGGCTCACCATTTTCATCATAAGGCATATCTTCAATTGGTACTATTTTAGATACAACACCTTTATTGCCATGCCTTCCTGACATTTTGTCACCAGCCTGAAGTACTGATCTAGAAGCAATATAGACCTTAACAATCTTTAATACACCCTGCTTTAAATCATCGCCAGATTTAATACGAGACACATTATCATCATATTCTTTTTGAATGGATAATAATTGCTCCTTATAATTCTTAACAATAGCAGCAGATTTTTCTGCAATTTTAACATCTTCAACAGATGTTTTTAATAATTCATCTACAGAAAATTCTTGTAATATATTATAATCTAATTCTGTACCTTTTTTCTTTTTACCTATATTGTTTAATAATTTTTGACCAAATAAAATTGATCTCAGCTTATTACCAATAGAATTTTTTAAGAATGCAATTTGAGCGTCTTTATTTCTTGTAGCCTTTTGTATATCTTGACTTTCAATATATAAAGATCTCTCATCCTTATCTAAACCCTTTCTAGATAAAACCTTAACATCAACTACAACGCCATCCATTCCAATTGGAGCATATAAGGAAGAATCTTTTACATCTGAAGATTTTTCACCAAAAATAACTTTTAGTAATTTTTCTTCCGGAGTCATAGGAGATTCACTCTTAGGACTCGCCTTTCCAACAATAAGATCGCCAGCTTTAATTTTAGCACCAATATGTATTATACCCTCTTCATCTAATTTACCTAGATATTCTTCATTGATATTAGGTATATCTCTTGTAATTTCTTCAGGCCCTAATCTAGTATCTCTTGCTACTATCTCCAATTCTTCAATATGAACTGAAGTAAAGGTGTTATCTTGTAATAATTTTTCAGAAACGATTATTGAATCTTCAAAATTATAACCATTCCAAGACATGAAGGCTACTCTAATATTTTTACCAAGAGCTAATTCACCATTTTCAACAGCATGACCATCAGACATAACCTGACCAGCCTTAACACTATCTCCAACTGAAACAATAGGTTTTTGATTAATACAAGTATCTTGGTTAGTTCTAGAATATTTAATTAAATCATAAGTTTTAATCTTACCTATGTTATTTTCATCACTAGATTCAACTATAATTTTTGTTGCATCAACATATCTTATAACGCCGTCAAAATCACTCTTAATAATAACACCAGAATCATAAGCAATTATAGATTCAGTACCAGTACCAACTAATGGCGCACTACTTTTTAACAAAGGTAAAGCCTGACGCTGCATATTAGAACCCATTAAAGCTCTATTAGCATCATCATTTTCTAAGAATGGTATTAAAGTAGTTGCTATCGATATAAGCTGTCTTGTTGACACATCTATTAGATCGATTTCAGCAGATTTAATGGTTATATATTCATTATTTCTTCTACAAACAACAATATCTTCAGCTATTGAACCATCTTCATTAACCTCAATACTAGATTGAGCAATATTTTTATCTATCTCTTCTATAGCAGAAAGGAATACAACTTCATTGCCAACCTTACCATCTACTAATTTTCTATATGGAGTTTCTACAAAGCCATAATTATTAATTCTAGCATATGTAGCTAATGAGTTAATAAGACCAATATTAGGTCCTTCTGGAGTTTCAATAGGGCAAATTCTACCATAATGAGTAGGATGTACATCCCTAACTTCAAATCCTGCCCTATCTCTTACTAAACCACCGGGCCCTAAAGAAGATAATCTTCTTTTATGAGTCACCTCAGATAATGGATTAGTTTGATCCATAAATTGTGACAATTGAGACATTGCAAAAAAGTCCTTAATTGAAGAGGATAGAGGTTTAGAATTTATTAGAGTTTGTGGCATAATAGAATCTGCATCTGCTGAATGCATTTTTTCTAGAATATATTTTTCAATCTTAGAAATTCCAATTCTTAATTGATTTTCAACCAATTCACCAACGGCTCTAACCCTTCTATTAGCTAAATTATCAATGTCATCCGTAGGAAGATCATTATATTTAATCTTACTAATGATTTCGATTGTTTTTATGATATCTTCTTTTGTTAGATGAAGTGTGTTTTTATCTATATCAAGACCTAGCCTATAATTTATCTTCATTCTACCAACATCTGATAAATTATATTTACCAACATTAAAGAATAGAGAATTTAAGAAATTAGAAGCAACCTCAACAGAAGCTAATGATTCACCCAATCTAATTGATCTATAAATATCTAATAAAGCATCTTTAGTAGTCTTGTTCTTATCGATAATTAATGTATTATAAATATAAGAACCTATTCTGGATTTAGAAGGGTTAACAGCATCAATATTATCAAAATTTAAATTTTGTAATGCATCAAGCGCTTCATTTGTTAGCATACTACCCGACTCCAACAAAACTTCACCAGTATCAGAATCTAATAAGTCATCGACAATAACATGTCCGAATACTAACTCATCAATAAGAATATAATTTTTAAAACCAGCATCAGTTATCTTATCAACCAATCTTTGGTTAATTTTTTTACCTTTTTTAATAACTACATCGCCAGTATCAGCATCAATAATATCAGTGCTAGCCTTAGTATCTAGGAATAATTCAGGAACAAATTCAGAAATCCAGCCCTTCTTTTTATCAAAATGTATTTTGAATTTATTATAAAAACTAGTTATAATATCTTTTGAAGAAAAATCCAAAGCTCTTAACAAAGAAGTTACAAGCATTTTTCTCTTTTTGTCGATTCTAAAATGTAATATATCCTTATTATCAATTTCAAAATCTAACCAAGAACCAATATTTGGAACAATTTTTGCAGTATATATTTTTGAACCAAAAACATTACTACCACTTTCACTACCAAAAAATACACCTGGAGATCTTTTCATCTGAGATACAATTACTCTCTCAGAACCATTAATGATAAAACTACCATTTTCAGTCATTAATGGTAATTCACAAAGATAAACCTCCTGTTCTTTTATGGATAATACTTCTTTATTATCTGGGTCATCACTATTAGTGTCCCATAAAATAAGTCTTAATTTAGCTTTTAAAGAAGAAGCATAAGTCCTGCTAGAAGATATACATTCAGCAGGGCTATATAAAGGATCAGATAGTAAATATTCAACAAATTCCAATGTTACCTTACCAACAGAGTCAGTAACTGGAAAAAAAGAACGAAAAACAGATTCAATACCAACATAAGACTCGGAAGGTTCAGAAGTGCTATTAAGCAACTTCTTATATGAGTCTTTTTGTAAGGATATTAAATAAGGAACTTCTTGTTCCTTTTTATTTCCAGTTAGCTTTTTTCTTGAAGATAATTTGTCAAAATAACGAACTTGATCCACTTCTAATCTTTAAATTAAATTATTATAAATACTCAATATATTACTATATTGTAGGGAAAAATTAAAAATTAAGCAATTTCTATTTTTCCTCCTGCGGCTTCAATTTTCTTTTTAATTTCTTCAGCCTCATCTTTAGAAGCGCCTTTTTTCAAGTCACTAGGAACAGCTTCAACTAAATCCTTAGCTTCTTTTAATCCAAGACCAGTAATAGCTCTCACTTCTTTGATTATGTTGATTTTCTTATCGCCAAAATCAGTTAACTTAACATCAAAAGAATCTTTTGCTTCAGCAGCAGCTTCAGCAGGTGCAGCTCCAGCAGCAGGTGCAGCAACAGCAACAGCGCTAACGCCCCATTTTTCTTCTAACATCTTGCTTAATTCAGAAATCTCTACAACAGTTAAAGTAGATAATTCGTCACATATCTTATTTAAGTCTGTACTCATAATAATAAATAAATAAATTGTTAATTTTAAAATACCATTTTAACTTATTACTCAATCATTAAATTTAAGTAATAGGTTAAAATGGTATCACCATAAATATATTCTAAACTATTAGAAAATATTATAATACCAAATATTAGCCGAAGCTAATTTCAAAGCTATTCCTTACTTTTTGCGTAAGCATTTAATAAGGTCAAGCTTTGTGACATTGGAGCCTTAATAGTGCCAACAAATTTAGATTGTGCACTATTAAGAATACCGATAAAGGTAGCCCTCAATTCTTCAATAGATTTTAATTTAGATAATTTGTTAATATCACTATCATTAATTAAATCATTATTATAATAACCAGCTGTAAAATTTAAATTGTCATTTTTAGCGCTAGCCTTTGAAACAATTTTTGCTAAAGAAACAATATCATCGCCATATATTACAACAGTAGGACCAGTAAGGTAAGGATTTAAACCTTCCAAATCAGAACCTTTTATTGCAATCTTAATTAAAGTATTTTTTGCAACCTTAACCAAAAGACCCTTCTCGCGAAGTTCATTACGAAAATTGGTGAAGTCTGAATTATTAATTCCTCTATAATCCATTAAAACAAACGAGCTCTTATCTTGAAACTCAGATTTCATTGACGATACTAGATCTACCTTTTCTTCCTTATTCATTATCTTGTTAAATTTAAAGAATTAACATCAACCTCAAAAGATTTACCCATAGTAGAATTTATGAATAATTTTTTAATAAATTTACCTTTAGAATTCTCCGGTTTTAATTCTGAAATAGATTTTAAAACTACATTGATATTTTCTAAGAGATTATCTTTTGAAAAACTAACCTTACCCACTAAAGAATGAATAATTCCATATTTATCATTCCTAAAATTAACCTTACCTTTTAAGCCATCAGTTACAGCTTTATTAATATTGTCAGTAACTGTACCATTTTTAGCATTTGGCATCAAACCTCTTGGGCCTAATTTTCTTGCGGCCTTACTAACTTTCGGCATATAATCTGGTGTAGTAATACAAATATCAAAATCAGCAAATCCACCCACGATTTTTTCAATCATTTCTTCATCGCCAGCATATGTAGCACCAACATCCAAAGCACTTTTTTGAGCCTCCTTATCTGCAGTTAAAACTAATATTTTATAACTCTTACCAGAACCATGAGGTAACATTATAGAGCCTTTAACCATTTGATTAGATTGTTTAGGATCTATTCCCAATGTAACAGCAATATCAACAGATTCGTTAAATTTTCTCTTCTTTTCTTCAGAAGATTTAAGCAAATTATCAATTGCAACATCTAAATTACTTATTTCAATAATGTTATTTTTCATCAAATTATAAAAAAAATTATTCAGTAACTTCCAAACCCATAGAAGTAGCAGAACCTATAACCATTTGCATACAAGCTTCAATATTATAAGCATTAGTATCAACCATTTTTTTCTCCGCTATCTCTTTTACTTGTTGCATATTTATTTTACCAGCATTTTCCTTACCTGGAGCGCTAGAGCCTTTTTTTAGCTTAATAGCGTCTTTTATCAGATAAGACATTGGAGGTAATTTATAAGTATAAGAAAAACTTCTATCCTTATAAGCTGCAATAGTTACAGTCACTGGCGTACCGACAGGAAAGTCGATTTTTTCAGCATTAAATTTCTTACAAAATTCAGCTATATTAAGGCCTTTTTGACCAAGAGCAGGACCAATAGGAGGGGCTGGATTAGCCTTACCGATCGGAACTTGTAACTTTATAAAACCTGTTATTTCTTTTTCACTCATATTATTTCACTTAAAACCTGATAAAACTAAGGCAATATAATTAATTTTGCAATAGTTTAATTTATTTTTTTACTTGATCGTAATTTAATTCAACAGAAGTAGATCTACCAAAAATAGAAATTGATATTTTGATACTTTGCTTTTCATCGTCAAAAACTTCAACAACTCCAGAGAAAGAATCAAAAGGACCATCAATTACATTAACTACTTCACCAATTTCAAATATTTTATCTTGATCAATAATTCCTGATTTTTCATTATTAATCATAGCAAATATGTCATCCATTTTTGCCTTAGAAACAGCGGTAGGATTAACACCACCTAAAAAAGAAGAAACCTTAGGAATAGAAAGTATGTTACTTTTTGTATCAAGATTTAAATCAAACTTCAAAAAAACATAACCAGAAAATAACCTTTCCTGTTCTTCAACTTTTTTACCCTTTTTAACCTTTGATATTTTTCTAGTAGGAACTAGAACCTCATCAATAAAGATCTTACCCTGATCAGATAAAGATTCAATTAATTTTGATATCTTATTTTCTTGACCAGATACTACTTTTAATATGTACCAATTATTTTCCATAAATACTATCTAATAATTAAAAACCAAATATTAATTTGATGATTCTAGAAATAATAAAATCTGCAAAGAATATAACAATAGCAGTAATCATTATTGCTATTAATATAGCAATCACAGCCGATTGCGTCTCTTTTTTAGAGGGCGTAGTAACTGTTTTTATTTCTTTGAAAGCTTCTCTAATAAATGAAATCATCATATTTAAAATGGCAGGAGCGAGAGGAATCGAACCCCCAACCAACGGTTTTGGAGACCGCTACTCTACCAGTTGAGCTACGCTCCTAAATTAATATAAAATTACTTAATAACTTTTGATACAACACCTGCACCTACTGTTCTACCACCTTCTCTGATAGCAAAACGAAGACCCTCTTCCATAGCGATAGGAGCAATCAATTCAACATTTATTTTAATATTGTCACCAGGCATA
>Ga0129332_1218511_pt1 | contig 12766 bp, 6 predicted proteins | sample CPBNA2_8_FD_109912 | JGI IMG/M metagenome (GOLD analysis project Ga0129332, IMG submission 109912) | Freshwater to marine salinity gradient microbial communities from Chesapeake Bay, USA - CPBay_Spr_31_0.2_RNA2 (Metagenome Metatranscriptome) | ecosystem: Environmental > Aquatic > Marine > Coastal... | reverse complement strand
CAACTATGCCTTCACGTGACGAGTTGTTGTCAAAGCTTCTCGGCACCATGCAAGCACCGATCGCGCAATTTGTTCGTACACTCAACGAAGTTCCGACCAAGTTCGTGCGCGGCCTAGCGGCTGTACGCGATCAAAAAGAAGCTGCTTAACGCAGTGGTCTAACTTAATAGAACGACTGGCGACCCCTAACTTGGTTAATTAATTATTTGGAGTTCATTATGAACAAAGCAGAAATTCTCGATGCAATCGCAGGTATGACAGTTTTAGAATTGTCAGAATTGATTAAAGAAATGGAAGAAAAGTTTGGTGTGTCAGCTGCTGCTGCCGTTGCCGCTGCAGCCCCCGCTGCAGGTGGTGCTGCTGCTGCTGTTGAAGAGCAAACAGAATTCACAGTGATGTTGACTGAGATTGGTGCTAATAAAGTTGGCGTCATTAAAGCTGTTCGTGAAATCACTGGTTTAGGCTTAAAAGAAGCCAAAGACCTGGTTGACGCAACGCCTAAGGCAGTAAAAGAAGGTATTTCAAAAGCTGAAGCTGAAGATGCTAAGAAAAAGATCGAAGAAGCCGGTGCTAAGGTTGAATTGAAGTAATTTAGTAAGTTAGTACCCGGGCTAAAGGTCTTATACCTGCCCGGGTTTTTGCGCTTTCAGAAAACCTTTTTGTTCATAATGCTTGTAACAGTTAGGTTTTCTGAAGTCGTACCCTCCCTCGGCCATGGGTTCATGGTCTCATTAACCTGGAGTCGGAGTGCTCATGCCTTACTCGTTCACCGAAAAAAAGCGCATCCGCAAAAGCTTTGCTAAACGCGAGGACGTGCAGGACGTTCCTTTCCTTTTGGCAACACAGCTTCAATCTTATTTAACATTCCTGCAAGCAGACAGTTTGCCTTCGACGCGCAAGCCCGAAGGCCTCCAAGCCGCTTTTTCGTCAATATTTCCTATTGTTAGTCATAACAGTATGGCACGACTCGAGTTTGTCAGCTATTCGCTAGGCGAACCCGTGTTTGACGTTAAAGAATGCCAGTTGCGTGGCTTAACATATGCATCCCCATTGCGCGCGAAAGTTCGCTTGGTGTTGATGGATCGTGAAGTTAGCAAACCGACTGTCAAAGAAATAAAAGAGCAAGAAGTCTACATGGGTGAAATGCCGCTCATGACAAGTACGGGCTCGTTTGTCATTAACGGCACTGAGCGCGTTATTGTTTCTCAATTACACCGTTCACCAGGCGTGTTTTTTGAACATGATCGCGGCAAAACCCACAGCTCGGGTAAGTTGCTGTTCTCAGCGCGTGTGATTCCCTACCGTGGATCATGGCTTGACTTCGAATTCGATCCAAAAGACATCTTATTCTTCAGGGTTGATCGCCGTCGCAAAATGCCAGTGTCGATTTTGCTCAAAGCAATTGGAATGACACCAGAAGCAATTTTGGCAAACTTTTTTGAGTTTGATCAATTTGAATTGCAAACAGATGGTGCATATATCGATTTTGTTGCAGAGCGCTGGAAGGGCGAAGTTGCCCGTTTCGATATAACCGATAAAAAAGGCAATGTGGTTGTCGAAAAAGACAAGCGCATCAATGCAAAACATTTGCGTGATATGGCAGCAGCCGGCATCACTCGTGTTTCAGTCCCAGACGACTTTTTAATTGGCCGGGTATTGGCAGCCAAAGTTGTTGACGTCGACACAGGCGAGCTAATTGCCTCAGCCAATGATGAAATAACCGACAACTTGCTGGCAACCATTCGCACAGCGGGCGTTCAGCAGATTCAAACGCTGTTTACCAACGACTTGGATCGAGGTCCGTATATTTCGCAAACTTTGCGCACGGATGAGACAGCTGATCAGTTGGCCGCAAAAGTAGCGATCTATCGCATGATGCGTCCTGGTGAGCCACCAACAGAAGATGCGGTTGAAGCGTTGTTTTTCCGACTGTTTTACAACGCGGAAAGCTATGACTTGTCTCGTGTTGGACGCATGAAGGTCAACAGCCGTCTAGGCCGAGGTGATGACATCACGGGCCCCATGACGTTGACAAACGAAGACATCCTCGAAACGATCAAGGTTTTGGTTGAGTTGAGAAATGGTCGCGGAAACATTGACGACATCGACCATTTGGGTAATCGACGCGTCCGCTGCGTTGGCGAATTGGCTGAAAACCAGTTCAGGGCGGGACTAGTCCGTGTCGAACGCGCCGTAAAAGAAAGATTGGGTCAGGCTGAAACTGAAAACCTCATGCCGCACGATTTAATTAATTCAAAACCAATCTCGGCAGCTATCAAAGAGTTTTTTGGTTCCAGCCAATTGTCTCAGTTTATGGACCAAACCAACCCGCTGTCAGAAATCACTCACAAACGTCGCGTTTCAGCACTGGGACCGGGTGGATTGACACGAGAGCGTGCAGGTTTTGAAGTTCGTGATGTACACCCAACACATTATGGTCGTGTGTGCCCGATCGAAACACCGGAAGGTCCAAACATTGGACTGATCAACTCAATGGCGCTTTATGCTCGATTGAATGAGTACGGTTTTCTGGAAACACCGTATCGGAAAGTATCTGATCGACAAGTCAGTGAAGAGATTGAATATTTATCGGCGATTGAGGAAGGTAACTTCATCATTGCGCAGGCAAATGCACAACTGAATGAAGATGGGGTTTTTGTTGACGACTTGGTGGCTTGCCGCCAAGCGGGTGAAACGCTTTTAACGTCACCTGACAACATCAACTTTATGGATGTGGCACCTTCTCAGATTGTTTCTGTCGCGGCCTCGTTGATTCCGTTCCTTGAGCATGACGATGCAAACCGCGCACTGATGGGCGCCAATATGCAACGACAAGCCGTGCCCTGCTTGCGTCCCGAGAAATCATTGGTTGGGACAGGCATTGAACGAACCGTTGCTGTTGACTCCGGCACAACTGTTCAAGCGTTACGCGGTGGTGTGGTTGATCACGTTGATGCCGATCGAATTGTGATTCGGGTCAACGATGATGAGAACGTCGCGGGTGAGGTTGGTGTTGATATTTACAACCTGACCAAATACACACGGTCGAACCAGAACACGAATATTAACCAACGTCCAATAGTCGGTCGTGGTAACACCGTGGAAAAAGGCGACGTGATTGCAGACGGTGCATCAACAGATTTGGGTGAATTGGCTCTTGGTCAAAACATGCTCATCGCATTTATGCCATGGAATGGTTACAACTTTGAGGACTCCATTCTTTTGTCCGAAAAAGTTGTTTCAGATGACCGATACACTTCTATTCACATCGAAGAACTAACAGTTGTTGCGCGTGATACCAAGCTTGGGCCTGAGGAAATAACTCGGGACATCAGTAACTTGGCTGAAACCCAGCTCAATCGTCTTGATGAGTCAGGAATCGTTCACATCGGCGCAGAGGTTCGTGCTGATGATGTGTTGGTCGGAAAAGTAACGCCCAAAGGCGAAACGCAACTGACGCCAGAAGAGAAGCTGTTGCGAGCCATTTTTGGTGAGAAAGCATCAGACGTCAAAGACACATCACTACGTGTTTCCTCGGGTATGGTCGGCACGGTCATTGATGTGCAAGTATTTACTCGCGAAGGTATTGCTCGCGATAAACGTGCGCAATCGATCATTGATGACGAGTTGCGTCGTTACCGCTTGGACCTTAACGATCAGCTGCGTATTGTCGAAGACGATACCTTTGACCGCATTGAGAAAATGTTGATTGGCAAAGCGGTGAACGGAGGCCCAAGAAAGTTGGCCAAAGGCACTGCCTTGACCAAAGACTACCTCGCTGACCTTGATCGCTGGCAGTGGTTTGACATTCGCCTTTCTGACGAAGAGCACGCATTGATTCTTGAGCAGGCTAAAGAATCAATTGAAGGCAAACGTCATCAATTCGATCTGGCATTCGAAGAAAAGCGTAAAAAGTTAACGCAGGGTGACGAGTTGCCACCAGGCGTGCTTAAGATGATTAAGGTCTACCTCGCTGTCAAGCGCCGTTTACAGCCCGGTGACAAGATGGCTGGTCGTCATGGAAACAAGGGTGTGGTTTCGCGCATTGTGCCCGTCGAAGACATGCCACACATGGCTGATGGCACGACTGTTGATATTGTTTTGAACCCACTGGGCGTTCCTTCACGAATGAACGTTGGACAGGTGCTTGAGGTTCATTTGGGATGGGCAGCAAAAGGCTTGGGTAAGCGTATCGAAGAGATGATGCGCGATGAAAAGAAAACCCAAATCAAATCCTTGCGCGCTTATCTCAACAGGATTTATAACGAGACAGGCGCTGGTGCCAATATCGATGATCTCAATGAAGACGAGTTGATTGAGTTGGCATCTAATCTTAAAAATGGTGTGCCATTTGCGACGCCAGTGTTCGATGGTGCGGCAGAGTCAGAAATCACCAAAATGCTCGAAATGGCTTATCCTGATGAGGTTGCGAAAGCAATCGGATTAACGGAAAGTCGTACACAAGCATGGTTGGTAGATGGACGGACTGGGGACCAATTTGAGAGGCCAGTGACTGTTGGTTACATGCATTACTTGAAATTACACCACTTGGTCGATGACAAGATGCATGCTCGCTCTACCGGTCCTTACTCTTTGGTCACACAGCAGCCGCTTGGTGGTAAAGCCCAGTTTGGTGGACAGCGATTTGGTGAAATGGAATGTTGGGCCCTTCAGGCTTACGGCGCTTCTTATACCTTGCAGGAAATGCTGACCGTTAAATCCGATGATATAAGCGGACGAACCAAACTTTACGAAAACATTGTGAAGGGCGATCACACCATTGAAGCCGGCATGCCGGAATCATTCAATGTGTTGGTTAAAGAGATTCGGTCTCTTGCCCTTGACATGGATTTGGAGCGTAAATAATGAAAGCGCTACTCGACTTATTTAAGCAAGTCTCGCAAGACACACAGTTTGATGCCATCAAGATCGGCATTGCGTCTCCCGAGAAAATTCGGTCGTGGTCGTATGGCGAAGTCAGAAAGCCAGAAACGATCAACTATCGAACGTTTAAACCTGAACGTGATGGATTATTTTGCGCAAAAATCTTTGGCCCAATCAAAGATTACGAGTGTTTGTGCGGCAAGTACAAAAGACTAAAGCATCGCGGCGTCATTTGCGAGAAGTGCGGCGTCGAAGTGACGGTAGCGAAAGTACGTCGCGAGCGGATGGGTCACATTGAACTGGCAAGTCCGGTTGCGCACATTTGGTTTTTGAAGAGCCTACCTTCCCGCTTGGGCATGGTGCTCGATATGACGCTACGCGACATTGAGCGCGTGCTTTATTTCGAAGCATGGTGCGTTATCGAGCCTGGTATGACGCCGCTCAAGCGCGGTCAAATCATGTCTGATGATGACTATTTGGCCAAGACCGAAGAGTACGGCGACGAGTTCATAGCACTCATGGGTGCGGAAGCTGTTCGTGAACTTTTACGCACAATCGAAATCGATCGTGATGTTGAGACCTTACGCGCGGAACTAAAAGCAACGTCATCTGAAGCCAAGATCAAGAAAATCTCAAAGCGCTTGAAAGTGCTGGAAGGTTTTCAGAAGTCAGGTATTAAGCCCGACTGGATGGTGATGGAAGTTTTGCCGGTTTTACCCCCAGACCTTCGTCCCTTGGTGCCACTAGACGGCGGTCGTTTTGCGACATCTGACTTGAACGACCTTTATCGTCGCGTAATCAACCGCAACAACCGGTTGAAACGATTGTTGGAGCTCAAAGCTCCAGATATTATCCTGCGCAACGAAAAGCGGATGTTGCAAGAGTCGGTTGACTCATTGCTCGATAACGGGCGACGTGGCAAGGCCATGACTGGTGCAAACAAGCGCCAGCTGAAGTCCTTGGCAGACATGATCAAAGGCAAGAGCGGCCGTTTCCGCCAAAACTTGCTTGGTAAACGCGTCGATTACTCTGGCCGTTCAGTCATTGTTGTGGGACCAACTCTCAAACTGCACCAGTGCGGTTTGCCAAAGTTGATGGCACTCGAGCTCTTTAAACCATTCATTTTTAATCGTTTAGAAATGATGGGTTTGGCGACGACCATAAAAGCAGCTAAGAAACTGGTCGAAAGTCAGGAACCCGTGGTTTGGGATATTCTTGAAGACGTTATTCGCGAACACCCAGTCATGTTGAATCGTGCGCCAACCCTTCACCGTTTGGGTATTCAGGCTTTTGAGCCCGTGCTTATTGAAGGCAAAGCCATTCAGTTACACCCGCTCGTGTGCGCAGCATTTAACGCTGACTTTGATGGCGACCAAATGGCCGTTCACGTGCCACTGTCCCTCGAAGCCCAGGTGGAGGCGCGCACATTGATGTTGGCCTCGAACAACGTACTGTTCCCTGCCAACGGCGAGCCCTCCATTGTGCCGTCGCAAGACATTGTGCTTGGCCTGTACTATGCCAGTCGCTCAAGCATAAACGGCAAAGGCGAAGGCATGTTCTTAGCTGACGTGCCTGAAGTACAACGCGCTTACGATAATAAACAGGTCGAACTGCAGACACGAATCACTGTCCGTTTAGAGCAGTGGTCGCGTGACGCTGATGGCGGATGGGTTTCGGAAATCAACCGTGTTGAAACGACTGTTGGCCGTGCTCTTTTGTCTGAAATCATGCCAAAAGGGTTACCTTTTGAGCTGATGAACCGGTCACTGAAAAAGAAGGAAATTTCACGGCTCATCAACCAGTCATTCCGTCGCTGTGGCCTTAGAAACACGGTTATCTTCGCTGACAAGCTCATGCAATCGGGTTTCCGTTTGGCCACACGTGGTGGTATTTCGATTGCCATGGGCGATATGTTGATTCCTGCAGTTAAGGTTGATATTTTGGCCCAAGCCAGTTCAGAAGTTAAAGAGATTGATAAGCAGTATTCGTCGGGATTGGTTACGTCTCAAGAGCGTTATAACAACGTCGTTGATATTTGGGGCAAGGCTGGGGATAAAGTCGGTAAGGCCATGATGGAGCAACTGGCAACTGAGCCGGTTGTCGATCGCCATGGAAAGACGACAGAGCAGGAGTCATTCAATTCGATTTACATGATGGCCGACTCTGGAGCGCGGGGTTCAGCCGCGCAGATTCGACAGCTGGCAGGTATGCGTGGTTTGATGGCCAAACCAGATGGTTCGATTATTGAGACGCCTATTACCGCGAACTTCCGTGAAGGCCTTAATGTATTGCAGTACTTTATTTCCACACACGGCGCACGTAAAGGTTTGGCTGATACGGCGCTTAAAACAGCAAACTCAGGCTACCTGACACGTCGTTTGGTTGATGTCACGCAAGACCTGGTCATCACGGAAAGCGATTGCGGCACATCACAAGGCTATTCAATGAAAGCCTTGGTTGAAGGTGGTGAAGTGATTGAACCATTGCGTGAACGTATCTTGGGTCGTGTTGCTGCACTTGATATCGTCAATCCTGATACGCAAGAAACCGCTATTTTCGCTGGCACATTGCTTGATGAAGACTTGGTGGATCAGATCGATAAGCTTGGTGTGGATGAGGTAAAGGTTCGTACGCCACTGACATGCGAAACACGTCATGGTTTATGCGCCCACTGTTATGGTCGCGATTTGGGCCGAGGCGTATTGGTTAACGTTGGTGAAGCAGTTGGCGTTATTGCTGCCCAATCGATCGGCGAACCGGGCACCCAGCTAACGATGCGTACATTCCACATCGGTGGAGCAGCGTCGCGCTCAGCGATGGCCAATAGCGTTGAAACGAAATCGGCGGGAACGGTTCGTTTTGCTAGCACCATGCGCTACGTAACTAATCCAAAAGGCGAGCGTGTGGCGATTTCGAGATCTGGCGAAATTGTCATTTATGGTGAAAACGAGCGTGAGCGCGAACGTCACAAGGTCCCATACGGTGCGACGCTGCAAGTAAACGATGGTGATGCACTGAAAGCGGGATCGCGTTTGGCTACTTGGGACCCACTGACCCGCCCAATCGTGTCTGAGTACGCTGGCGCCATTCGTTTTGAAAACATTGAAGAGGGCGTTACGGTCGCCAAACAGCTTGATGAAGTGACCGGTCTGTCGACGTTGGTGGCTATTACTCCAAAGACCCGTGGCGGCAAGATGGTGCAAAGACCACAAATTAAATTGGTCGGTGAAAACGGCGAAGAGGTGAAGATTGCCGGTACCGATCACTTGGTCAGCATTTCTTTCCCTGTGGGTGCTTTGATTACTGTCCGTGACGGTCAATCGGTCAAGATCGGTGAGGTGTTGGCTCGGATTCCACAAGAGTCGCAGAAGACCCGAGATATTACGGGTGGTTTGCCTCGAGTTGCCGAACTGTTCGAAGCGCGTTCGCCAAAAGATGCTGGTTTGTTGGCCGAGGTAACCGGTACAGTGTCCTTCGGAAAAGACACCAAGGGCAAACAACGTTTGGTTATTACGGATCTTGATGGCATTTCTCATGAGTTCTTAATACCCAAAGAAAAACAGGTACTGGTCCATGATGGTCAGGTTGTTAATAAGGGCGAGACAATTGTCGACGGCCCAGCTGACCCACATGACATCCTTCGTCTGAAAGGTATTGAGCGTCTCGCTACTTATGTCGTCGATGAAGTTCAAGACGTGTATCGTCTGCAGGGTGTGAAGATCAACGATAAGCACATCGAAGTCATTGTTCGCCAGATGTTACGTCGCGTTTTGATTATGGATGCTGGTGATACAAGCTTCATCGCTGGTGAGCAGGTTGAGCGTTCGCAATTGCTCAATGAAAATGATCGAATGGTGGCTGAAGGAAAATTACCTGCGACACACGAAAACGTGTTGCTTGGTATTACGAAAGCCTCTCTTTCGACGGACTCCTTCATTTCAGCAGCTTCGTTCCAAGAAACGACACGTGTGTTGACTGAAGCTGCCATCATGGGCAAACGTGATGCACTAAGAGGCTTGAAGGAAAACGTTATCGTTGGACGACTTATTCCGGCTGGTACTGGTATGGCTTACCATGATGCCCGTCGTGAAAAAGAAGTTATTGAGGCAGCTGAGCGTGAAGCAGCCAAAATACTGGCTAATCCATTTGAGGACGCACCAGTGACGGCTGATGAAGTCGATGCCATTGGTGATGATGGTGTATCTGTAGACGATGCACCCGCTTCTTAAACAGTGAGCGCGTGGCGAGCATTGAGGGCACGTAATTTGATGCTCGCCAGCTTCATCTGTTTCTTGCCAGTTGACAAGGCAAGTTTGGTAGGATAAGCTGATCGGCTCTAGAAAATCTGGTCTTGTGGCGTTTCGAAAAAAGGCCACACGGATGCGAACAAATGACAAGTTCGCAAACTAGTAAGGTTTTAAGCAACAACTGTTAATTAATATTGACGCGTTGCTGGACAAATAAAAAGGCATTTCCGCCTCTAACGTTTGTTCATGGCATATCCGCTCTTTTACGGTTCTCCGTCCGGGGTGGTTATGTTGCGGTAAGTAAACCCACGGATTTAAGAACGCTGACTGGGAACAATCTCAGCAGTTTTATAGGAAAGAGGTATGCCAACCATCAATCAACTCGTGCGTAAGCCTAGAGCTGTTGCCACGATTAAGAGTAAAAGCCCAGCGCTTGAGGAATGTCCTCAACGCCGTGGCGTTTGCACCCGTGTTTACACAACAACACCAAAGAAACCTAACTCAGCCTTGCGAAAGGTTGCAAAAGTGCGTTTAACGAATGGTTTCGAGATCATTTCTTACATTGGTGGTGAAGGTCACAACCTACAGGAACACTCTGTTGTTCTGGTGCGTGGTGGTCGAGTGAAAGATTTGCCGGGTGTTCGTTATCACATCGTTCGCGGATCACTTGATCTACAGGGCGTTAAAGACCGTAAACAGTCGCGCTCCAAGTACGGCGCTAAGCGGCCTAAGAAGAAGTAATTTTTAGCTGTCTAACGCAACTCGCTTGTGACAGTCAAAGTGCGATGCACGATGTTAAAAGTGCCTAGCCAACCGGCCGGTTAACCGGGAAACGTAAGTGGTTCATTTTTGGTGAACCGAGAGGCATACGCCTCAACTGAATAGAGATAAAAGGAACTGCAATGCCACGTCGTCGCGAAGTACCCAAACGCGAAATTCTCCCCGATCCCAAGTTCGGCAGTGTTGAACTTGCTAAATTCATGAACGTCGTTATGCTCGCCGGCAAAAAAGCTGTTGCAGAGCGGATTGTTTATGGTGCCTTAGAACAGGTTCAAAGCAAGTCTGGCAAAGACCCATTGGAAGTGTTTGATCTTGCAGTCAACAACATCAAGCCACTGGTTGAGGTCAAAAGCCGTCGAGTGGGTGGTGCTAACTATCAGGTTCCTGTTGAAGTGCGCCCTGTGCGCCGGTTGGCATTGGCCATGCGCTGGCTGCGTGAAGCAGCTAAAAAACGCAGCGAGAAGTCGATGGATTTAAGACTCGCAGGTGAATTGCTCGATGCTGCCGAAGGCAGAGGCGCAGCAATGAAAAAACGTGACGACACACACAAGATGGCTGAAGCTAACAAAGCATTTAGCCATTTCCGCTGGTAACTTTAGGAAGTCATTATCATGGCCCGTAAAACCCCGATTGAGCGCTACCGTAACATCGGTATTTCTGCGCACATCGATGCAGGAAAAACCACCACGACAGAACGCATTCTGTTCTACACGGGTGTTAACCATAAGATTGGCGAAGTGCACGATGGTGCTGCGACAATGGACTGGATGGAGCAAGAGCAGGAGCGTGGCATTACCATCACCTCTGCCGCTACGACAGCTTTCTGGAAGGGCATGAGTAACAACATGCCCGAGCACCGTATTAACGTTATTGACACCCCAGGTCACGTCGATTTTACGATTGAAGTTGAGCGTTCAATGCGGGTATTGGACGGCGCGTGCATGGTGTACTGCGCTGTGGGTGGTGTACAGCCTCAGTCTGAAACGGTTTGGCGACAGGCAAACAAGTACGGCGTGCCGCGTTTGGCTTTTGTCAACAAGATGGATCGTACCGGCGCAAACTTTTTCAAGGTTTACGACCAGTTGAAATTGCGTTTGAAAGCAAATCCAGTGCCAATCGTGATACCTATTGGTGCAGAGGAAAACTTCACTGGCGTTGTTGATTTGGTCAAAATGAAGGCGATCATCTGGGACGAGGCCAGTAACGGTACAAAATTTGAATACCTTGATATTCCTGCGGAACTTCAGGATCAAGCCAACGAATGGCGTGAGAAGCTTGTGGAATCGGCCGCTGAGTCTTCAGAAGAGTTGATGAACAAGTATCTCGAAACGGGTGAGTTGTCCGAAGATGAAATCAATCTGGGGATCCGTACCCGAACGATCGCCAACGAAATTCATCCCATGTTGTGCGGCACAGCCTTTAAAAACAAAGGCGTTCAGCGCATGCTTGATGCCGTGATTGAATTCTTACCATCACCTATCGACATTCCGCCAGTGACTGGTGAACTTGAGGATGGTACACAAGGTTCACGCAAAGCTGATGATACGGAAAAGTTTTCTGCTTTGGCTTTTAAGCTGATGACAGATCCTTATGTTGGACAGTTGACATTCGTGCGAGTTTATTCGGGCGTACTAAAGTCTGGTGATACGGTCTATAACCCAGTAAAGGGTAAAAAAGAGCGTATTGGCCGTATTTTGCAGATGCATGCGAACAATCGAGAAGAAATCAAAGAGGTTATCGCTGGTGACATCGCTGCGGTCGTTGGTCTGAAAGATGTGACCACTGGTGAAACTTTGTGTGATCTTGATTCGCACATATTGTTAGAGCGTATGGTTTTTCCTGAGCCTGTGATTTCACAAGCGGTCGAGCCAAAAACAAAGGCCGATCAGGAAAAAATGGGTATTGCATTGTCGCGACTTGCGCAAGAAGATCCCTCATTCCGTGTTCGGTCAGATGAAGAGTCAGGACAAACGATTATTTCTGGTATGGGTGAACTTCACCTCGAGATTATCGTGGATCGTATGCGCCGTGAATTTAGCGTCGAAGCAAACGTTGGCAAGCCACAAGTTGCTTACCGTGAAACCATTCGCAAAGTTTGTGAAGAAATTGAAGGTAAATTCGTTAAGCAGTCGGGTGGTCGTGGTCAGTATGGACACGTTGTTTTGAAGCTTGAGCCGTTGCCACCAGGTGGTGGTTACGAGTTTGTCGATGCCATTAAAGGTGGTGTTGTTCCTCGCGAATACATTCCTGCTGTCGACAAAGGCATTCAAGAAACATTACCTGCTGGTATTTTGGCGGGTTACCCGGTCGTCGATGTTAAGGCAACGTTGTTCTTTGGTTCATACCATGACGTTGACTCAAACGAAAACGCGTTCCGTATGGCTGCTTCAATGGCGTTCAAAGACGGCATGCGTAAAGCAAGTCCCGTTTTGCTAGAGCCAATGATGGCTGTTGAGGTTGAAACGCCGGAAGACTATGCAGGTACAGTGATGGGTGATTTGTCATCACGTCGTGGCATGGTTCAAGGTATGGACGATATGGTTGGGGGTGGCAAGGTCATTAAAGCCGAAGTACCGCTAGCTGAAATGTTCGGGTATGCCACAAACTTGCGTTCATTAACGCAGGGACGTGCAACATACACAATGGAATTTAAGCACTACGCTGAAGCACCAAAAAATGTGTCCGAAGAAATCATCGCCGCGCGTGGCAAATAATTTAGGGAATTAAATATCATGGCAAAGAGTAAATTTGAACGCACCAAGCCACACGTCAACGTGGGCACAATTGGTCACGTTGATCACGGTAAGACGACGCTAACAGCGGCGATCACAACCGTGTTGGCACGTAAGTTTGGT
>Ga0129332_1186535_pt1 | contig 12798 bp, 14 predicted proteins | sample CPBNA2_8_FD_109912 | JGI IMG/M metagenome (GOLD analysis project Ga0129332, IMG submission 109912) | Freshwater to marine salinity gradient microbial communities from Chesapeake Bay, USA - CPBay_Spr_31_0.2_RNA2 (Metagenome Metatranscriptome) | ecosystem: Environmental > Aquatic > Marine >... | reverse complement strand
CTGATGTGCTAAAAGACAATACACAAAAAGGGAAACGAAAAAAGGAAATTGTATTTTCAAAAGAATTGTTAGAAGGCGTCAAGCAAGTTTTACAAAAAAGTAAAGACTTGAAGCCCTCAGAATATTACAAAAAATTTGTTGAAGAAAATGCTGAGATGATTGAGCGAGAGAAGGGGTGCCTTGAGTTTGAAGATGACATTGAAGGAGACAACACTTTATTTGTTGTAAAGCTGAAAAAAATGATGAAAAATCAATATTATATGATGTTTCAAAAAGGCAAATAATATGTGATATTAATATAATACAAACAGTCATATAATGGAACAAGAAAACCCTTCCAAAAATGGGAATACTTTTTTTTCAAGTGGCGCATATGGCTGTGTACATTATCCAAGAATGAAGTGCGATGGGTCACAAAAGTCTATTCGTAATGGTAAGCGTAAAGACGGGTTGCTAAGTAAGTTGGTGCTGTATGATTCAAAATCAAAAAATGAATTTTTGATTGGACAAAAATTAAACGCGGTGAAAATGTTGAAAAACAACCCGATTATTCGTGTAGAACGAAAGTGTGAAATCAAACCAAAAGGTGCCGACAAAATTGTTCGTGGTTACAAACCGTGTGACAAAGTTCTCAGTCGTAAAAAAGACAAAAAATACAAATACATGCTGATGTTTTCAAAGTTTTACAAATCAATTACCGCGCATGATTATATATACAATGGTGACCGATTTTCGGTTCATCGTCTCTTGAAACATTTTTATTTTTGTGTATATGTGTCAAATATATTGAAAAATTTCAATATTGTTCATAATGATATGCACATGAATAACGTTATTTACGATAAAAAAGGACGTTTTCATTTAATTGATTTTGGACTGTCTCTAGATATTGATAAAGTAATGGCAAAAAAAACCCCAGATCTTCTTTATTTGAAGGGGATTCTAGTAAACCACGACCTCAAAAGGATTGTCTCTTCCATTGAGCGTCACATTTTGAACTACTTCGTATATGAAGACCGCTTTTTAGACGAAGACGACTTGAAAAGGATTGTGGACAATTATTATTCTCTTTTTGAAGAACGAAAATGGGTTTTAGATATTGATGATTTTGAAAGTTACAAGATTGAAGTGTATGACCATTATAAAAGATTATTTGTTAATCAAACAGATATATATAAACACATTGCAACCATTATCGAGAAAGCATCTTACACGTGGGACATGTATCGCGTATCATTGAATTGTTTGAATACATTGAATCGGTTTGAATACAAAATCTCTTTGACAAAATTTCGCGTGGACGAGTTTAGAACAATCTTAAAAAGTTGTTTACATTATGATTATAGCAAGCGACCCAAACAAGAAAAAATACTAAAAACAATATCTTCGTTCTCTTTGATATAACAATTACTAAATAATGATTACTAATTTAAACATTAGATTTTATACTATATAGATAAGTTTATTTGTTAGTATCATGGTGAAAAACTTTGGTGGTAAACACGGCAAGAAAATTGCTCGTAAAAATGCAAATTCAAACAGCGAAATTATCAATAATAAAAAAATGCGATTTGCGAGCGGAGAGGAAGAGCTTTATGGACTTGTGACAAAATGTCTGGGTAATAGTCAGTTTTTGATCATTTGTAGCGACCAAGTAGAGCGGATTTGTGTTTTGCGCAATAAGTTCACGGGAAGAAATAAGCAAAGTAACATGATCAGTATCGGTAGTTGGGTCATCATTGGGGTGCGAACTTGGGAAACATCCAAACCAAACAAGAAAGACAAATGCGATATGCTTGAAGTATATACAAACAACGAAAAACACAAACTGTTGGAAGACTCCAAAGTGAATTTGACCTTTCTTACCCAACAAGAAAACATATTGCTAAATATTGATGAACCACGAGAAGAACAAGACGAATATTTAACATTTTCAGAGGGCAAGTATAACTCGGAAGTAGAAACTACAAATACCGCTCGTGATGTAGACCTTGATTGCTCAGAGGAAAATGAAAATCTGAATGAAGACATTATAAATATTGATGAAATTTAACTAACCATTAAAAATAATATATTTAATATCTAAATGACGCATATATTATTAGATATTAAATACAAAGAAAAAGAACCAGTTTTATACGATAAGAATCGCGGCGAATCAATAATTAATAATTGGTGCGAATATAATAATCACTTATTGGTAATGCCTACGGTATCACACGTTTTTCCGTGTTATGAACAAAATGATTATAACGGATATACTTCTATTGGACTCTTGAAAGAATCGCATATTTCAATACATACTTACCCGGAACACAATTCCATTCAAATAGATTTTTTTTCATGTAAAAATTTAGATAAAAGACAAAATGAGGACTATATGGAACGCGTTTTCAAGAAATCACATGCTGTCAAATATGATTGTCGGTTCATCGTGCGGAGTGTGGTGTAATTGTGATTTAGTTCAATCGTCGTCGGAGTCTTCTTCCACCGCATATTCTTCATAAATAATGAATTTGCTATGTTTTTGTGGGGTGTAAAATTCAGTTTTGATTTCATAATTTTTCCAATTCCCCCTTTGTATTTCTACTTCTCGGATGTTATTTTCTTCATTGGAAACAATTGTGAAAAAATACTTCTCCTGAAAATAAGGAATGTCAACGTTGTACGGAATGGTGTGTTTATCTTCCATAGATTCAAACATTTCTTTGAAAACCACGCCGTTTTTAACGATAACCCCGTTTTCATTCAGCAAATCAAAACACTTATCAAAAAAATCAGGAGTGTCTATAGATGCGTTGTTGTCGTTATTTTCGGTGGTATCCACAATAACAAGATCCATTTGCTCTTCAAAATCTTCTAAAATAATATCAATAGTTTCGTTTGCATCGCCATAAATAATTTCCACTCGCGGGTCGTCTTCGCATTTTGATTGGTTGAAATACTTTTCACATAAGTTGACAATTTTTGGGTCTAATTCCAACATAAACACCCTTTCAATTGAGTAATATTTCATTACTTCGCGAAGTGTCATTAAGTCTCCACCGCCAATAATAACCACATTTTTGAGTGGTTGTTTTAGATACATTACCGGAAAATGAACAATCATTTCGTGATATATCTTCTCTTTACGTTCACACAATTGTATTTCGTTTTCAATAATCAGGCATTTTCCGTATTTTCCAAGTTTGGATATTTCAATACCTGACTGGTCTTCGTACAAAACTTTTATACCAGGTTTCATTAATTCATAACTCTGCATTCCTTCTTTAGACAAATACGAGCAATATTTATATAAGAAGAATGTTGATATTGTCAGAAATACAGCAAACAACATCAAATTAAAACATTTACATTGTTGACGGTTTTTTGTCATTTTCTATTTTACCGCGATTATATAATGTACGCATTTTATAATTCAAATAGTTTTTTATTACACAACGGACATTTCGTAAATGTTTTAACATATTTCTCGCACGTGGATTCATGAATTGCGTGATTACATAAGTTGAACACAGAAACAATATCGTCGTTTTCAAAGTCGCTCAATAAAATTGGGCATGTGTGATTTTTCAAAAATGATGAATAATAAACATATTTGCCGTGGCTTATATTTTTATTTATTTGCCCTATTATTTCTGTTGAGTTTGTAAGTGAATTGTTATCGTTGTGAAAACTATCATTATTCATTTCATCATCATGAAAATCATTCAATATATTTTGAAATTCTCTTTCATTTATATTATTCAAAACATCTTCTATTTCATTTCCTATGTTTTGATGGTTTAATATTTCACTGTGAAAGAAACGAATATTCAACTCTTCATAACTAAATTCAGAAAAATAGCGTCGTGGATTGGCATTGTTTCTCAGTTCACTGGATAGATTATTTACATTTATATTGATAAAAACGTCGAACATTTGAAACTGTAATGTGGATAGAGTTTCAAGTTCGTTTGCGGAATTTTGGTTATATATTGGACTATTGCTAACATCAGTAGTATTTTCGGAAATAGTATTTGAATAATTTTGTATTTGAGATTGAGATTGGATTAATTGATTATATCCGTTACGAAAACCAAATTCACGGCGAGCTGACATCCGCCGGTTTGGTATTCTATTGGTCCGTCTTTCATTGTTGTTTATAATATTTCGCATGAACGTATTCATACTTGACTACTATTATATTAAGATAAAATGTATCGCTTGTTATCAAGCATTTGTTTCAGTATATCCCAACTTTCCATTTTCTTTAAATCTTCTAGCTTTGTTTTCATGAAGAGTTCCAACAAACATACCGAATTGCCCGACAGTTGAATCATATTTTTGCTTTTTTTAATACTTGGGAATGTATTTGTTGTTCGCAAATTCCAGAATACTAAAAATGGTATATTATCATATCCGGCGTCTTTGTATTCTTTCTTGATAACATCAAACAAGTCTGACTCGGGGCGCGATTCGTGAGAATCAAATTGCATGTCACTAAACACAATGAGACAAGTCTTGTCTAGGTCGGACTGTGGAACTTGTTTACCTTTTTCGGTTTCCTGTAAACAAGCGTCCAATATTTTTTGGAACATTTTGTGAATGTTCGTGGTTGAACCCCATTCACCATTCATAGTTTTGTAAACTCGCTCTGTGAAATCTTCTTGAGGATCATATTGAATCCATTTTGGGTCAGAAGAAAATGTAAACGCTCGATTATGTTTGTACAAGTGCGAACAAGCAAGACCTAGTCCAATAGCGCAGTGTAGTGGAATGCTGTTGTCAGACATCATCGATGGCGAAACATCAACGCATGGATAACACAACCCATCTTGAACAAACTGACTATTTTCTAGCGTCTTCATGAGTCCATTCCATTGCATGTTCAACAGCGAACAACTCTCAGGGTTATCTTGTGAATTATTGTAATTTTGAATCACGTTGCGAACTAATACATGTGGCAAGACAGTATTATTGTTTTTCAGGTAATTTCCGTTTTTCTCTTTGCTAGCAATAAAATCCTGGAAATTGTGTTTACAAATATGGCGATGTTCTTCGTCAATGTTTTTGTAATTCAAAAATGATTGCTTGTTTAACAAGAGTGTTTTGGAAGTTACGTGTTCGAAATCAATAAGGTCCCAGGTTTTCCCCGCCAGATGAATTTGTGTAGTATCCAGATATTGGTTAAATCCCGACAGGAGTTTACGGTAGTGCGCATACATTTTGGTATTTGTTTCGGAACTACAAAACACTTCGCGGTGATAGTGAACCGCGATCTTTCTGGCGAGTTGTTTGAATTGACCGCTCTCGCGAGGAAGCCATTTTCCGCACAAACTGATAGGACGATACACACTCATCTGTTTTCGGTCGGCAATCATTCTCGGAACATATATTTTTTGAATAATTTCATCCACAATGGCAGGCTTGTTTGTATTTACATATCTATGTGTGTTGTTTTCACAAAAGTAAGAGAGGAAATATTTGATATCTTTCCAAGAACCATAAGGATGTTCATAACATTGCGTCTCTTCGTTAAATTTATTTTTCACAAATCCGGTAAGAACTTTTATTATTGTGTCTCGCGGAAACATCTCCTTTTCATAGCAATAATAACTCAATATATTCAGCATCATGTACGTGGTTTGGGTCAATCCTTTGCCGTTTTTGATGTCGCGGTTCTGGAGGCATAGTTTGATGATGTACTGGGGAAAGTCGGTGTCGGGGTATTTGTTTGAACGAAAACATTCCGATATCAATAGTTCGAACTTTTCTTCAAGTTCTTCCTTACTTCCACTTAGAACACATTGAAAGTAAAACTGAACAAATAATTCTTTCACGTTTTGCTGATGTGTGATATTTTTTGCCGCCGGTGTAGCGCACATTTTTTCATGACAGGTCTCCGTAGTAGAATCATCGTTCACAATCACCCAGCTATGAGCAATAGCACCGTTTTCATTGCGTATTGATGCCATCAGCCGCGGTTTGATGGTTAACATATCACAAAATCTTTAAGTTCTATTCTTACTTGTTTTATTGTTGCGTTGCGAATCATCTGACACGGCAATTGGTGTGGAGAATTTAACATTCTTTCTTGTTTTGTTGTCCGCGGATTTGCCGGAGTTACGTTTTACATATTTCGTTTTCTTGGTAAAAAATAAAATGATATTGTTGGCATCGTTGAACAATTCAATCCCCGGACTGAATTTGATGTCCTGAATCTTTTTGTATTGCTTCATAAACGAGTAAGACCCACAGTCTTTGCAAAAACTTTTGATTTCGGCTTCCTTTAAATTTATTTCAAATTTATGAATTCCGGTCAAATCGTATTCTTTCGTATGATATTTCTTATTTTCTAAAATTAGTGTTACAAGTTCGCTTTTTGGAAACAAATTGTCTTTCAATGGTATTTCATATTTTTTGTAACTCATGACGTTTTTACCATCAACATAAAAAACAATGCAGCGGATTACATCTATATTGGCATTTTTCCTGAACGTGTTGCTATTTTCTAATATGTTGTCTAGATTATCTTCGATATCTTCTGCGTTAATATCAATTACTTCACTATCACCATAATCATTATTGTCCATGCTTGTAATATTTATTTAAATGGGTTATAATAATTTGTACTATTTAACTTAATTCAAAACGAGTCTTCGTCGGAGTATACACTGTCGTCATCTTCGTCGCTAGAATAATCGTAATATTCATCATGTTCGTTGCGCAGAATATTTTCAATCATATTTTCAATTTCTTCAGCTTCATAATCTTCCAACTTCAATTCTTCTCTCTTGTAAGCTATAAAGCGGTTAACGATCTCATTCATTTGAATATTGGCGCGTTTTTGAAATTCTACTTGTTCAATCATCTTCATATATTCTTCGCGACTTTGCGGAGGCGCGACATCAATCATTGGCTTGTCGGACGCGGCAAACTTTTTGGTCGTGGTGGTGGCTATGGGGCTCATCGTGTTCATTGTTGTTGATGATGTTGGTTCTTTCCTCTTACTATAGTAGGCGAGGATTTAATTCAATTTTTTTTAAATGTTGTTTATATATAATGTCGTTAGTTGTCTTGAAGCGTAAAGCTCAAACCAAATATTCTAAAATATCTTCTAAAAAGGCGGACTTTTCTATTAACAATCCACGACGCGTGGGAAGTCATTCAAATAAAGTACAAACACAAACTCCGATGAAGGGTAACGTGCCCCGCGGACACGGTTCTTGTTGCGGTCATTACCCAACTGCGATGAATAAGAGTCAATACAACAACTATGACTTCCACGTGCGCGAATTTAACGGAGACAAAGCAAATCCAGGAATTTCGGTCAAAAATAATCGGGCGAGCATTTCATCCCGCAATAAATGGATGAAGAGTACTTATCCAAACTATGTAGTGAAAAAAATGGGATTACACGACTATTCAGAATATTACAGTCGAATAAATGGGCAAACAACATCTATAGATAATGAGCAAGTTGGTGAAATTTGTAATGGAAACGAAAATTGTAATAAACAATCTTCTTCAAACATTGTCAAAAAAAACGGGTACGATGGATTATAGCGAATATCTGAAAACTAAATTTTTGAACAAGAACTGTTTACCAACACCGAATTCAAAAGCGCCTGTTCCGGTCCCTATACAAGGACCTTGTGGCTCCTCGCTGGACGATCTTGTCGGTGATAATGAAAAGGGTAATTGTCAATAAAAAATACTCGGTTGTTAAAAATATGTGGTATAATATTCTAAAAATAGGGCTTTCTCTAATCATATTAAACAGCAATTGTCATTTGTTGTAATACAAATCACCAAAGCTCCGATGATCAGTATAATAGTCTTTTGAATTATATTCAAAATATTCGTCATTTAAATTGAATATAATTTTTCTTACATTTAATCGCTTGATGACTTCCATACACTTGACACAGGGTGCCGAGTTAGTACTTTCTCCGTTATTTGAACATCGGCTAATATATAGGGTTGTCTTTTTCATGATACGATTTAACTTGTGCCTTTTCTGAGAATGATTATGATAAATTTGTCGTAATACATTTATTTCTGCGTGACAACTACATTGTTCGTGGATAAAGTCATCATTTGACGAATAGCATTTGTAAGTGTTACAGCCGCGAGCGATAATTTTTCCACCATAAGTGGCGACACAACCGTGCTTGAATAAAAGTTCTGATTTTGTTGCTTCGGACAAAGACTCTGAAAATAACCTGTCTTTTTTGTTTGAAAGAATCATTGCTTGTTAACATCATCTGTTGAATTCCTTTTGTTTCAATTTTATAAATAAATAACCATATTAATTATGGAAGAAGACGGGAAAGATATTGAAATGGGAAATACAGAAACAAAAGAGACTGTAAATCAAAAACAGACGAACATGTCTGGTGGGTCTTCTTATTTGTGTTGCTCCGACGACGATGTTGAAACAGATGATGCGTCTTCGGTCGCAACCTTTCGTGATACAAAAAATGATAAATGTCCGATTGACGAAGATGATCTAGGCGATCATGGCGATGAATTAGACCAAATTCAGGTTGACATTAAAAATGAAATCATGGAATATAAAATGGCATTAGACTCTCATAATAGTGACAAAGGTGGCGAGGAAAATGAAGATAACGTTGGTTGTTTCAATATAAATAACGAGTTTCTAAAAATAATGGATCAAGCAGGACGAAGTCATAACAGGGGGATTGGTGGCGATGGCGGCGATGGTGGTGGATTTGAATCTGGAGAAAGGGTGAGTATTGATAAGAATATGTCGCCACAACTTGATAACGATGTCACAATATTACATAATGTAGAAGAGTTTTGGGAAGCCAATAGCGAATCAGAAGATGAAGATTACTTGGACAACAATGCCACACATTCGTTGGATAAAATTTCGTTTGAAAAATTAAAGAAAAAGGTGTACAAGGACTTTGAAGTGACTCTCATTCACCGTTACAGTTCTGCGCTGGATATATTGGCAAGTTATATCAAGTATCATGTGATAATTTATACGGAGGCGTCGTACTTTTGCAGTTTTAAACTTAATTTATTTATGGTGCCCGCTATTTTGTTTTCAACAATTTGTAGCGTCATTACGGGTTTTACGCATAATCGGGATGACATGGCGATTATTGTTTCGTCTCTCAATGGGTTCATTGCCTTTTTACTGGCAATTATCAACTATTTAAAATTGGACGCATCGTCAGAGGCGCACAAGATCTCGGCATATCAGTATTCCAAGTTGAAGAATTATATTGAATTTTCGTCTGGCGAAATCTTGTTATTTCAAGACCCAATTATTACAAACAAGGACTTTATTTCGGAACAAATCAAAATGTGGGCACGCGATAATGAGGGGAACTATTCAAGCGAACAACTATACAATACCGAGCGAAATAAGAAACTCAAAGAATATTACAAATACAAGAGTCATTTAGAAAAAAAACTGATTGATACAATTCAAAATAAAATATTTGAAATCAAAAAGTCCTTGAAAAACATCGAGGACAATAACAACTTTATTTTACCAAAACATATTAATCGGCGCTATTACAACATCTACAACATCAATGTATTTTCTTACATTAAGAGTGTTGAAAATTACAAGCTTATTTTGTTGAACGACCTTCGTAATGTAAAAAATGAGATTCGCTTTTATAGGACGCTCAATCAGAAAAAGATGTCTCCAGACTTTATGAGTAAAATTAAAAAGCTCTACAACCGGAAGAACGGTATTTTGACCGAATTTTTAGAGTTGAACAAGGGGTTCATGATGATAGATGCGATGTTTCAACAAGAAATCAAAAACATAAACATACGTAAAAAATATTGGATTGTTTTCAAATTTCAAAGTTTTGTTAATATGCTGCTGCGCTGCTGTTGTTGTAAAATGTCTAAAATAGATATTTTACCAATAGGCTACAAACACTGCACTCACGTAGGGTTTGTCGACGAAGACGGACGATACTTGCTGGACAAGGTATTGCGCTTCGACAACGTGTTAACGCTTATTGAATAGCCCATGTCCCGCAAGCGTATGCGCTGCGCTATAAAAATGCTTGAAATCTTTTGTCACATTGCCACTTAGGTCTCCATAATTTGATTCAAAATAGTGGGAAGAGTATTTTCCGGGCTTGGTCATGGAAACTATATTGTCGAAAGAACTCTCGTTGTATTTAGTTAGTTGATCGTAAACATCTGTATAGTTCAAAGCCGTGCCCGATATATTGTATGTGTAGTCGTAATTGTAAATATTATCTTCTTCTAGGACAGTATCAACCTCGGTAACGTCTGATGATAGATATAACCCATTATTTGCGCTAGGGTCGCCGGTAATTAACCATTGTTGGTTAATGTTGTTAATATTACAATCATACATACGAACATCTCCACCGGCATCTAAACAAATGCCGTCTTTTGATTTTATTTGCATTGTAGATGGGTCATAATTCCATTGTTGGTTTTTGTTGTTAACATCACAATTCCGCATGTGAACTTCTTCGCCCATTGTATTTCGCTTATTGGCATCTAAACAAATGCCGTCTGTTGCTTTTATTTGCATTGTAGATGGGTTGTAACTCCATTGTTGATTTTTGTTGTTCGCATCACAATTCCGCATGTGAACTTCTCCGTCCTTTCTATTTCGCTGACTGGCGTCTAGACAAATACCGCCTTTTACTTTTATTTGATTTTTATGCTCGCTGGGGCGATACAAATATGTCATTGTCCTATGTATATTTTTTGGATTATTATTTAAATAATCTGGTCCCGAAATTGAAATATCCTCAGATATAAACCCCACGGCACTGTCGTAATCTTGAAGTTTCTTCGTCACTTCATCTGGTACATTGTCATTCAAGTAATGTTCTAATAATATGTTACTCGCATTATTGAAGTGTTTCATATCTTTCATGATTTGTTCATCCGAAAAGTGCATACTTTTATCATTTTTGTTGAATAGCAAGTTGTTATATGTTTCATTACCAATATCATAGATAGGGTCGTTTGTATCCGGATATTTTATATTTTCCATGATTGTTTTATAGGGCAATGGTGCTTCAAGCGTTTTCGTTTCATCTCCATAATATTGAAGACCTTCTTGTTTACTTTTCTTCCATTCGTCTATGCTCACTTTTATAAGGATTGTTATCAATATAAGAATAAATAATGTCAGGATGATTGATATGATTGTCTTTTTATCAAATTTCATATTATATATAATTTAATATAAAATTTGACTATGATGTTTTCTCTTGACGCGTATAGACATTATAATTTAACTTGTTCTTCTGAAATTCTACAAACAAAATTTGGTTTTCAAATGGTCTGAACATAAAAGACAACTTGTTTGTGAAAATGTTTGAAATAAACAGTTTTTGATTGGGTTCTCTGGTGTCAAAAATATTGAATAACCTTGATTTCAAAGAGCTTCCGAATTTATTTGGAGAATACAAAATAATTGGGATGTTTTCCAATTCTCTTTTTTCCCAGTATAGCTTCAAAAAATTGCTTGTTATTCCGTTTTCTATTTTGGCATTTTTTAAAAGTTTTTGTGTTAGAGTATGAGTTGTTTTGGAGAGGATTGACTTTTTTTCTACAAAATAGATCTTGATAATTCAAATAATTCAATATAGTCGCGATTAAGTCTTCTGAAAAGAACTCCCAAGATACCATTTTCTTACATTCAATATTTACAAATGTTTTTATTTGTAATCTATATATAACACATATTTATTCTACTATGGGATTGAATGTAGATAGTTTGACTAATTCTGTATATGTTATCTACATCATTGTAGGATACTTTCTCAAATTCTACGTGTTGTTTTACATTGGCTATGTGATGATTTATTTGTTAATGGAAACCTACAAGTATATGTGTAGCGCGTTTGTAAAGATTGCTTATTTTTTTAAAATACTCGTGAGTCCTCCCGTGCTGAAAATATTCGGTTTAAGATTCACAAACTACTTTTCAATTATTGATGCGTTTTTGAGTTTACTTATTGGCATGTTGTATTTCATTATTGGGGCGGCGTTCGTCGTTATTACGGCGGTAGTTTCAGTTCCGTTTAACTTTTTATTTGCATTTCAACTCTAACTTGTCGCATTTCCGCAAGAGAAAATAATCAGCAAACTTTTTTTTGCTTTTTCTAAACAAAGTTGAGATGCTCAATAAGACAATGATTGAAAATGCCAGGATAATCTGAGTAATGTTCAACAAAGTCAATATTGTTTCGTCGGGATTATGTGTTAAATTTTTAAAATAACTATAATACTTGGAACTCAGAATTAAGAGTGTAAACAAAATGAGTGTAATGATAATGGACGAAGAGTCGATTGCGTTCAATAGTAAAAATATGGAAAAGACAAATACAGACTTGACAATCGAGAATAAAGGATTTTCTACGTCTTCTATGTCGCTATCCACTAAATTTATTGAGAAATAAATGACAAGGAACAAGAGCAAATAACGCATCGTCATACTTGTCTTCAGTTTGTTTTGATAATTGCACCCGATATATGGTGCCAAGAAGCTTGCACAAAACAAAATGAGTGCTAAAAACACTCCGCGTATTGTCACAAGGAAATGGGAATATTCTTTGAGCCCGTGACTGATCTTGTTTGGGTTCACTTTATAGGTGTACATTTCCAATAACTTAATATATTGGTTTATTTTTTATTGTTGATTTTCTTCTTTGATGTATTTTTGTTTTTTTTAGTTTTTCTCTGATTGTTGTTATTGCCGTTTTGTTTGTTTTGTTTGTTTTGTTTGTTTTGTTTGTTTTGTTTGTTTTGTTTGTTTTGTTTGTT
>Ga0129332_1211905_pt1 | contig 13009 bp, 5 predicted proteins | sample CPBNA2_8_FD_109912 | JGI IMG/M metagenome (GOLD analysis project Ga0129332, IMG submission 109912) | Freshwater to marine salinity gradient microbial communities from Chesapeake Bay, USA - CPBay_Spr_31_0.2_RNA2 (Metagenome Metatranscriptome) | ecosystem: Environmental > Aquatic > Marine > Coastal... | reverse complement strand
TTTTTTTGGCTTTTTTAAGATGTTTCTTGGATTTTCCTTTTAACATCTTGGATTTTACTTTCTTGGTGTGCTTTTTGGTGCGTTTGGGGGCGCCGCCGGCCTGTTCCATTTCATCCTCGTCCTCGGCGCCCTTCTTGCCCTTCTCGCCCGACCGCCGACGCTTCTTGCTGCCGCGCGCGTTGGGAGTCGCCTCGACCTCCTCCTCCTCTTCCTCCTCAACCTCAACCTCGTCCTCGGCGCCATTCTTGCCCTTCTCGCCCGACCACCGACGCTTCTTGCTGCCGCGCGCGTTGGGAGTCGCCTCGACCTCCTCCTCCTCCTCTTCCTCCTCATCCTCTCTCATTTCATCTTCCCTCCCCGCCACCGCCGCCGCCACCGCCGCCGCCGCCGCCGCCGCTGCCACCGCCGCTGCCACCGGCGCCGGCGCGACCGGCGGGACGGTCGGGACCTGCACGACCTCCACCGGCGCGAGTGGAAACGCCTCCGCCACCACTTTGATATCCTTTACTGCATCCACCAAATCTTTATCTACTCCTATCTTATTAAACAATTCAGAAACATCATCAATGACGCGCGTTCCTAATGCCGCCGCCAACTGGGCATCGGCGGCGGCGCGGTTATTGATATCATTGATAGCGAGGTTAATTACAGCTTGGGCTATGACGTCACACGCTTGCTGCAGGTCTCTGCCAAGTTCTAGTGAGTTTTTTATAAATTTAAAACAATTTTCGGAAATTTTTTGAATCACAGGTGCAACTTTCCCTATTTTAATTTTAAAGTAATTATACAATAACAACGCGCCGAATAAACGCGTAATCGCTGAGGTGCCAGATGTACAAACAGTAATAATTTCAATTCCGATCATACCCAACACATGACTATTCTTCAAGATAGTGGAAGTGGTGTAATTAATCAATGCTCCTGCTAGTAAATCCAAATTGAAATGTACCAACGTATTGAACACCGAACTCGCCTCCGCCGGGACATCGGGGGGGGAAGAACAATGTCTTTAAAGCCGTCTTTAAATGCCCCTAATACGACGGCATCTAAATAAGTTTGATCGGGGATTGTTCCTATAAGCTTTAAATTTCCCTTTAATTTATTCTTATACCCCGCGAGAGTCTCTTCGGGAAGTGAAAGTTTCAGAGTGGGAGTCATTATCACATAACTAACATTAATTCTCGCATTCTGATCTCTAACATAGATGGCAGGCGCGCGCGTGTCGTTCATAATTGAACTCAGTCTTTGTTTCGCGGTATCGTCGCGGAGAAGCCTTAAATAGCGACGGAACATAAACAAGTCCTCAGTGATGCGAAGTTTTCCCTCCACGGACGTTTCATTTTCGGTCGTCAGTGATGCGATTTCACGTATACGAGTACGGAACGCTTCATCATTCCAGCACCCATCGCGCTCTCTGTTTGTTATAGGGTCAGACCTTATACGTTGCACCTTCATTTGCTTTTCTGGCTTGAAGATTCTTGTGTTGGAGTGAGACCTCTTCATATAATTTAGATATATTATTTATTTTCCCCGCATAATTCCATAACTTTTTCTCTTACATTCTTAGATAGTTTTCGTTCTTTACCGTCTTTTGTTTCCATTTTGAGACCTTCCAAGTAATTCTCATTTTCACGAATTTCTTTCAAAAATAAATAAATATTATTTTCAAACGGTTTAAGTAATTGAGTAGCAATATTAGCGCTCACATTTGGGACAGAAGTCAACATGATTACTCCTATATTGTCTTTATTTATCTGATTACTCTTCTTAAACTGATTCTTTGCTATATTATTACATATGGATTCTTGACTTGCTCCTCCCCCAGTTTGCGGACCGGAGGCGACGATATCATTTCCTAATTTGAAACAAATTTTCAACAAAAAATCACAACTTTCATTTACATGACGCGTCAAAAAGACCTTATAATTTTTACTACACATAAGAGAAATACACGCAGAAATCAGTTTGTCTTTATTCATGTTGTGTCCGTCTGTAAATAAATCTAAACTCCCTTCGATAAAATACATCACCACTGGCTGTTCTTCGGCGTGTTCTTGAATGTACGCATCCAAACGCGAACTCTGTTCTTTATATCGTCCGTCCAAAATACTGCTTGCTAAATCAGAAAGTGTTTTACGCTCAATAATGTACCGCCCAATCACAAAATCTCCAATATTAAGATTTGTCTTTTCTATTAAAATATTTTCATATTTTTTATGAGTCTCTATTTTTTTGACTAAACAATTATGAATGCTATGTTCTCTGTAATCGCATATAATTTTCATTTTTGTCTTTTTGTGAAATCGTATTATAAGTTAAAGTAAAATGATTTTAAGTTATAATAGTTTTTGTTCTAAAATTCAAGACAAAAAATTAGTTGGAGTTCCCAGTGGTGGCGCTAAACAAATACATTTTGGGTGTTTTGCTTTTGAAGATTTTATGTGGAATGCGAGCCCAGCTAGCATGATCCGGTTGACCGGCTTTCTTGTCGCCACCACCACTCGGCTGATTTGTGATACTCTGAATACGCGCAATATAAGGCATTATATATATTAAATAATATTTTTATTTTTTTGCTAATTATGTTTCATCTACATTTTTCCAACTTTATTCTTTAGTTCTTCCAATTCACTTTTAATTGCCAAGTTTTCTTTTCTTAATTCCTTAACACATTCAATCAATATTGCGTTTATTCCGTCATAGTTGACACTCTTAATGTGTGTATTTTGGGATACTAATTCCGGATACTCGGCTTCAACTTCTTGTGCAATAACTCCAATATGCTTTAAAGAATCTTCTTCTTCACCCACTTTATTATAATAATAACCATTTAGATTTGATAATTTATCTAAAGAGTTATCTAATGGCACAAGATTTTTCTTAACCTTTAAATCTGAATCTGCGAAAAGTGTTCCAGTACAGTGAATATCGCCGGATACATCTAATTCATATTCGGAATCTTTATCTTTGCCAATACTCATCCCACTAGATGTGTAAAGAGTTCCATTTATGTGAAGCGTGTAACTTGGATCTGAAGTTCCAATTCCAACATTTCCACTAGAAGAATCAACATATAACAAATTACTAGACACTTCTAAAGTTCCACCTACAGTCAAATTATTTGCCATAGATACGTCACCACCACTGTTAATCACCATTTGTGTAGAACCGCTTGTATCAAAAATGAGATTATTGCTATTATCGGTAATAATTGTTGTATCTTGATCGTTGTCAATAACGCCGCCTAGTCCTTGCCATCCTCCATCGCCATACCCTTCAAATTGATTCAACTGGTCATTATACCGAATGTGTCCTTTTTTTTCATCAACTGGTCTTTCGGCGCTTCTTCCAACCGGTAGCCCGAGCGCAGATGTAGAACTAATATCAACTGCTGTATAGCTTGGATCGCTATTTACAAAGTGAATGCTGGAAGAATCAATTATCATTCTCTCGATTGAATCCTTTTCAAAGACAAAGTCATTGCTTGTTGTAATGACACCCGAAATGTCTAAAGATGAATCAAATATTACATCTCCAGAAACTGATAAATTTCCCATCACATCTATAGAACGCGCCTTTTTCACATCACTTAAACCGATATATTTTGTCGCTGTTAGATATATTCCTTTACTCTCAATAGTCTCAAAGTTTGAATCTCCAACATTTGTGCCTATATCATAAAATGTAATTATTCCATTTTTTGCATCAAATAATGGTGCACCAACTGCATCATTTCCAGACAATCCTGTTTGTGCATTGCAAGAACTAGCTGTGCTCAGCCATGTCATTTCAGATATAGCACCAGTAGTGTCATGTGTTACAAATAGTTGAAGACTATAACCATAAGTAGAATAATTTGGAGGAATTAAGTTTTTTAAAATATTATTATCGTTATTATCTTTACATACAAAAGCTTTTGTTCCACTTCCTAAAAAATCTAGTTTTATTTTTTCTAGCCGCAATATACGTCTGTTATCATCATCTGTTTCATTTACCGAGAAACTTCCACCTGCTGAAATTTTATCAGCAAACCACGTAGTATTTATACTAATATCGTCAATTCCAGAAAACTTCAAGTATTCAGAGAGGGATACATCATTTTCAATTGATATGTAACTAGGTGAACTGTAATAAACTGGTGGAGTATCTGTTAATACACCTTTACTGTATATATTTGAATGATTTGCTAAATCACCTTCTTCATAAAACTCTCTAAATTGAGAAGTCGAAGTATAATTCATGAAGTTTTTAAACAAAAGTCTAGTGGCTTCAGAATCATTTAATCCATCGTTTACGTCTTCGTCTCCGTCTCCCATTTAATTATATAAATTATATAAATATATAGTTAGAAAACCAATTCAATACTTGTAAAAATTATCCTGTTTAAAAACTAAAATATGAATTTTTACCTTTTGGCAATCCAACAACTAAGTAAACGTCTCCGTCCCAATAATCAGGAGCACCGATTGTAGGAATTTTACCATATGCTATATCATTGTTGGAATCTAAACCAGGATAACTAGTTCCAGTAGTTCCTGCAATTGCACCGGATACGCTCCCAAGATTAGTCGTGGTCAGGCTTGTAAAAGAATCACTTGAACTTGCGCCGACTGCTTGTTTTGGGTCTGAATAACCAAGTTCCCAATATGAAGTGTCACCTGAACTAGCCTTAAATGTTTTATGTAAAGCGCCCCATCGGTCACCAGAAAATAACGTCCCCGACCCCTGAGTTATATACAAAAATGCAATCCATCCATCATCATTGTTTATATCGCCAAAATGATTATCATAACCAGCACTACTACTTTCGATACTATATGTTCCCCCACCATTTACTGAACTTCCTTTTACTTTGAAAGATGATAAATTTATTCTTCCGTCATCATCGTTTCCTGCAGTCGGCAACAGTCCATTTATATTTATCGCAATCCATTTAAATCCGTCTATTCCTGTATCAATATAACTACTATAATTTGGTCCTGCCTTCGCATATCCACTTGACCAATCGCTAAATGGGGTTATAGTTATTCCATTATAACTTGTGGAATAACCACCACTGACAAATTTTCCATCAAAGCGCAATAATGTGGTTGAAATATCTGTATCCATTGGAAAAGTGGTTGCAAAACTTGCATCTGTCACATCGTCAATAGAAGTTATAGCAGCAGAACCATCAAATGTATACAAAGAATAATCATAATAAGTTCTTTCACTATTTATAAATATATGTCCTATGTCGTATATTTCTGAACTAGCATCCTGAGTCTCTAATGATGGTTTTCCACGATTGTGATCTAAATAATATACATATACACTCAAATTGTCTGAGGTGTCCGCATCGTAATAACCTGTGTTTGTAGCATTATTTACGGTGACACTCGGATTTGGTGGTTCTATATTATAACTGTCATTACTATTAGTACTATTATAAGTATGGGATGTTATTGTATAAGAATTATTGGATATGCTATTTATACCCGAGTGGACGCCCGAGCCGCTTGACGGAATAAAATAATTGGCAAAATCAGATATGGAAATATCATAATCTATCGACATGGTAGCTACTGATGGGATTCCAAACAAATAAGTTGCGGTTGTAGAAAGTGTTGGTCTCGTTGTAAATTCAATGACTGGATTCATGGAATAGTCATCTACATAAAAAGTGGATGTAGTTTTATCTCCAGTAGTTGTGTTAGTCTTATCGATATAAGATGCACCATTAGTTTGAGTAGATGAACTTGAAATATTGTATAGTAATTCGTAAGAATTAGTTGATGGTTTGAAATTATCATTAAAAATACTATTCAAGCTGTTATCATCAGATCTATAAAATGTAGAACTGTACACAAATCCACCATTATTATACGATGAAGATGCTTTGTCTGTATAAGTTCCTCCAGAACTAAACTGATAAGAATAAGTTGTAGCTCCATTAGAAATATCAATTGTACTCGAAGAAACGTTGTCAGGATCATGTGTTCCGTAGTATGTAAGTGTTTGTGAAGATACAGAACTCCCTGCCTTAATTGTAACCGTTGCCTCAACTAAAGACATATCACTCTCTCCACTCATATCAAGACCTTGTAAACCATAATTCACATAAAACTCACTTGTTCCGGATATATCAATGTAACTATTTGAATTTCCTAACGTGTACGTGGTACTACTACTACCGCTACCTCCATTTATCCGCAATGATATATTGCTAGAGAAATTGCATTTAGTAAATGTCATATTATCATTATTAACGTTATTCAAATCGTCAGTATCAATATACTGATTAGAAGCAGAAGTTATTTGCGTAAATTCGCTTGATGTAGAAGGCTCTCCGTAACCACTTTCATTAGTATTTGCTGTATTTTTAACTTGGACTTGAAAGTCATAAACTGCGCCAGGATACAAATCTGTTAAAATGATACCAGTTTCAGACGAGTTATCACCTGTATATGAATTTCCGTTAGCCCTAAAAATGTAATCATGATCTCTATCTTCAAAACTTTTAGTTTCCGTTAACACGTATGAAATATCATAGTATTCGAGTGTTACCTCATTAATAGTGACGCCGGAGTTATCTTTATCAACATTGAAACTAGTATCAATTTCAAACGAGTTTTGCTGAAAGTTATCTGTACTTGTCACTTCAGGGGGCGATGGTTCATTAGTGGTTTCTAGTCCGACCTGTTCTATAGTTAAGTAATTCGGAGTTTTGCCACTGTTGTTGACAGCATACACTCTAAAATCAAATTTATAACTTTGATCAAAATCATCGATGTTATGCGTATCAATCGGTTTATCATCAAATTCAATATCGTTGCGACTATAACTTCCGTCACTGTCATCAAAAACAAAACCAGAATCGGGTATGGTAATAGTAAGTTTGGGGGTGACGACACTTCCTGTATTATCACAGTTACCTGGACCTATATAAATAGTTTTCCATACACCACCTGTGTCACTATAACTAACATCTACATACGTTTGTAGAAATATTGGATATGATTTTCCATCGTAAGCATCTTTGTAAATCTCATCAAACTTGCTCCAAGATATAGTAAAACTTTTATTTTCTTCCGTCGTTGACGGTGAATGCAAATGCGGAGGTTGCTCTGCCTTATATACTGGTAGTCCACTCCATATATTTGACTGTGTATAAACTTCGCACAAACTAGTATCACTATTAAATCTCAATGCTCCCGGATTTTCAGAATTTATTGGACGTTGGTTTTGTGTTCCTACTGGAATTTGTAATGCAGAGGTAGCACTAATATCAAGCGCTGAATAAGTTGGATTGCTATCAAACATTTGAATATTACCACATGCGTCTACTTTCATACGTTCATACGAGGCAGTAAATATTTGAATTTCATTATTATCATGTGCAAGAATGTACGTGTCTTGATCGAGGTCTGTGATGCCTCCGAGACCTTGCCACCCACCTGTATCTCCGTATCCTTCAAATTGTTTTGTCGTCATGTTGTACCTTATTTGTCCGGTAGTTTCAATACTTGGGCGTTGCGCACCGGTTCCTACAGGAATTTTTAACGCGGAGGTAGCGCTAATGTCAAGTGCCGAATAGCTTGGATCATTGTTTAAAAATTTTACTCCCGATGTATCAATTATCATTTTTTCTGTTGTGTTTGTTTGAAAGACAAAATTTTTCTTTGTAATCATAAGTCCTGAGATTTCTACAGTAGAATTAAAAGAAACATCTCCAGAAACAAATAAATGACTACCAAATGATACATCTTTGTCCACAAATACTTGGTTATGAACAAGTAAATTATTTGAAATCTCTAGCGAAGATTCCATAGAAACATCGCCTTGAATAAATGTGTTTCCATTTTTTCCAACTGAAAAAACTGTTTCTGCGGCATCTTTGAATTCAACAATTTTATAATTATTTGTATGAAGTTGACTTACAATCATAGCGGTTGATGTTCCGTCATTAGATATATCAAGTGAATCAGTTATTTGAACATCTGTTCTAAGATGTGTAATAGTTGTATTAGATATGTCCTCTATAACTAAATTGCCGCCGTCCATAATTCGTAGATCTCCGTAAACATAAATGTTTGAATTATTGTTAGAAACATCTTCAACATTTGATGATACTAATCCAAAAGTTGCGTTTCCCTTTACATGTAAATCGATATTAATATCCACGTTAGATTCCATCGAAACATCGCCAACCACTTGTAAATGGCTGCCGAATGACACATCATCTTCTACATTTAATTGATTGAACACGTGTAAGTTTTCAGAAATATCTAGATTGGATTCCATTGAAACATCACCAACCACTTGCAAATGGCTACCAAATGAGACGTCTTTTCCTACATAGAATTCATTATGAACAAATGCGTTATTTGAGACATTTAAAGAAGAATTTATTGAAACATCTCCTAAAGTTTCAAGAGAACGCAAAACATTAATATTGTTGATTCCAATGTATTTTGTTGCTGTAAAATAAAAATCTTTATCTTGAAATAATGCTTCTCTTTCAGCATCTTCAGTAGCATTTTCAACATCATAAAATGTTATAATACCATTTTTAGTATCATATAGAGCTGCTCCAAAATCTTCTCCTAACGTTGTACTATCAGTTAACCAACCAATTAAAGTTAAAATACCATTTCTATTTTTATCATAATACAATTCAATACTATAACCAGTTGTAGAATAATTTGAAGGGACTAAATTATGTAAAATATTTGTTCCGCTTTTATCAGTACAAGAAAAAGACGAACTTCCACTTTCTAGATAATCTAATTTAATTTTTTCAAATCTTAATATCGTGCGTTCACTATCATTTGTTTTATTTACTGAAAAACTTCCAAGATTTACATTTCCAGATGTACTAATAGTTTTTTCATCAAACCAATCAGAATCTATGTTTATATTAGGAATGGCCGAATAAGATAAGTATTCAGATAAACTAACATCATTTCCAACATTTATTAAAGTTGGTGCACTACTATAAACAGGTGGGGAGTCAATAAGTATTCCAGAACTATAAATGTTTGTATTATTTGAAAACTTACTTTCTTCATAAAATTCTTTTTCATGCGTTGTTGTTATACTATTCATGTAACTTTTGAACATCAGTTTAGTAATTTCGTCATTAGTTAAACCATCACCCATTTGTATATTAATATATAGTTATAAAAGTAATTGAGATTTTTAAGTATATGTAAAATACGAATTTGAATTTTGCGGAAGACCAACTATTAAATATGGTGTTCCACCAGACGAATTTATAAATCCATCTATTCCGTGGGCAACAGTACTTTTCGTACTTCCTTGTAAAGCGCCACCGGAACCAGCATCTCTAGACTTTGCAAGAGATATTGAACTATTAAAATCCGAATCAGAATACCAAGGCGTATTTGTAGTAGATACATTATTTAGAGCGCCAAATACACCATCTTGATATATATATGCTTCATAATCTGTAGTGAAAGTATTATAACTATATATCTGACCATTTACTTTAAAATCTCCTAAATCTACATTATTGCCCGATATTTTGCTAGACGGTATTTCGAGTACAATCCATTTAAATCCGTTTATTCCTGTATTTGAATAACCACTATAATCTGGGCCGTCCGCTGCATATCCTCCTCCACTAGTAGACCAATCGTCAAAAGGAGTTATACTTGTTGAACTATAACTTGCGGAATATCCTCCAGAGACAAATCTATTGTTAAAAAACAACAACATAGATGATATATTTGAACTATAGGTGTTTATAAAATCACTATTATCTGTATCAATCGCACTTGTTCCTACACTACTTCCGTCAAAAGTATATAAAACACATGAACTATCGCTATAACTTGTAAGAGTATCTTTAAATATATGTCCAATATTGGATACATCCTGATTATAATCAATATAAGAAATACTTGGTTTTCCTGTATTGTCTAAATAATAAACACGTACTGTAACACCGTTTATTGTATTATCGTCGTATGTATCATTTGTTATACTGCTATCAGTGCTATTAAATGTTATTGTGTAAGTATTATTTGTACTAATACCTGTTTTTTTTTGTTGACTAAAACCATAAGAGTTTTTAGATATTTCTGCTACATACGAATGTGTACCAGCGCTAGTAGGAATTATATGATTTGCAAAACCAGATACATCAAACTCGTATTGTAAATTAACCGAAGATACAGACGGTATTCCAAATAAAACAGTTGTTCCAGTTACAGAAAATACGGGATCTTGTATCCACGTAATTATTGGAGTAGACAAATAGTCATCTACGTAAAAATTGCCTGTATTACTTGTTGCAGTTGTACTCCCATCATCATCAATCTGCTCATACTTATTATTTGTTTGACTATTAATTTCATAAGATAAATAATAATAATCAGTTGATGCTGGGAAATTATCAACAAAAACAGAATTTAAATCATTAGAATCTGTCCTAGAAAATGTGGAACTATATACAAAACCATTATTATAATTGTTTGTTGTATATTCGTCCGTATAACCGGTGGCGGAACTAAACTGATAAAATGTAGATCCACCATTAGAAATATCAATTGTATCGGCCGAAACAGCAGATGGTTCATTTGTTCCATTGTATGTAATTGTTTGTGAAGATACAGAATTACCACATATTTCAAGATCAACTGTGGCTTGAACTAAATTATCTACACCACTCATATCAATTCCTTGTAATCCATAATTTACATAAAATTTACTAGTTCCTGTAATATCAATATAACTATTTGAATTGCTTATTGTGCGATTACTTTTATTATTTGTTCCATTTACATAACAATTAATACTAGTTGCATTTTCTAACGAAAATTGCAATGCATTATGAGAAACAACATTTAAATCGCTTCCGCTACTACTATATTCAATATATTGAGTTGTATCTGTTCCAGTAGTATCACCACTAATATTTGTGAAACCGGATGATTCGAAAACGTCTCCATATTCGCCGTACATATATCCAGTACTACTAGTAGAATCTAATTTAAGAGCATTTTGTGCACGAACTTGTATATCATATTTAGCGCCAGGAAACAATCCAGAAACATTTAAATCTGATTTACTCAATGACGATGCATCCACCCAATTTGTATACTGATTTCCACTATGATATCTAATGTCGTCTAAACTTTTACTTTTAGTCAAAGTAAAAGAAACGTCGTAATTGGTGATACTGATACCATCTGGCGGTGTCGTGCTGGTAATTGATGAATCGGAGCTATCTAAATTAAAACTTAGGTCTATATCAAAATCTGTTTTTCCAAATGATTCAAATGAAATAACATCAATCTTTCCAGGAGCCTCCGTTTGTTTTAATTGAACATTGTATATATAATTATAATTGGGTATTGTTTCGCTTTTGTTAACACCATATATACGCAAGTCAAATGAATCGTTCTGCGTAAAAATGGGTAGATCTGCCGTAGTTTGTGGCTTATCAGTAAATTCTATTGTTTTGTATCCAGTATAATCATTATAATTTGTACTAGATACACTGTTAAAATCAAAAGTTGTTAGAGGTGTTGTACTGGTGCCGGTTTCATCATAATTACCCTGACCAATAATAATTGTCTCCCATCCATTCGTGCTCGTATTACTAATATCTGTAAAACTAATATCTACAAATGTTTGTAAATATATCGGATAACATTTTCCATCAAAAACATCTTTGTAAATATCTGCAAACTTTTCCCAATTTACAGTAACGTTTTCACTCAATTTATTTTGAGAAATATTCAATAATGGAGGGGGTTGTTCTGCTTTGTATACTGGTAGTCCACTCCAAATATTTGATTCTGTATAAACTTCGCATAAACTAGTATCACTATTGAATCTTAATGCTCTAGGATTTTCAGAATTTGTTGGTCTTTCGTCTTTAGTTCCGCCCGGAATTAATAACGCGCTTGTTGCACTAATATCAAGCGCAGAATAAGTAGAATTACTATTTATCATTTGAATATTACCACACGCATCTACTTTCATGCGTTCAAACGAATCAGTAAATATTTGAATTTGATCAGTATCATTTTGTGGATCCGGTTGTGCAATAATGAATGTGTCTTGGTCAATATCAATTACCCCTCCTAATCCTTGCCAAGAATTTGTATTATTATATCCTTCAAACTGACTATTTGTAGTATTGTATCTAATTTGACCGACTTTCAAAACACTTGGTCTTTCATCAGTATCTCCGACTGGAATTGTTAATGCCGACGTTGCGCTAATATCAAGTGCTGAATAACTAGGATCGCTGTTAAACATTTGAATATTACCACACGCATCTACTTTCATACGTTCTATCGAAGCAGTAAATATTTGAATTTCATCATTATCCTCGTCAGGTTGTGTTTCTGCGAGAATAAATGTATCTTGATCAACATCTATAATGCCACCTAGTCCTTGCCATTTACCTGTATCACCATAACCTTCGAATTGCTTTGTAGATTTATTGTAGCGCATTTGTCCAGTAGTTTCAACTGTTGGTCGTTGGGACTGATATCCTACCGGGATTTTTAATGCAGAAGTTGCGCTAATATCAAGTGCTGAATAACTAGGGTCGCTATTTAAAATTTTCATTCCAGAAGTATCAATGATCATTTTTTCTGTTGAATTTGTTTCAAAAATAAAGTTTTTGTTTGTAGTTATTGTTCCACAAATATCCAATACGGACTTCATGAACACATCTCCGATGACCGTTAGATTTTCTCCGAATGACACATCTTTATCCACAAACATTTCATTATGAACTATCAGATTGTTTGAGATTTCCAAAGAAGATTCCATGGAAACATCATCTACTACTTGTAAATGACCACCAAATGACACATCCTTATCCACAAACATTTCATTATGAACTATCAGATTGTTTGAGATTTCCAAAGAAGATTCCATGGAAACATCATCTACCACTTGTAAATGACCACCAAATGATACATCACCATCAACAAATAGGTTTGTATGGACAATCAGATTATTGGAAATCTCCAAAGAAGATTCC
>Ga0129332_1320411_pt1 | contig 13518 bp, 12 predicted proteins | sample CPBNA2_8_FD_109912 | JGI IMG/M metagenome (GOLD analysis project Ga0129332, IMG submission 109912) | Freshwater to marine salinity gradient microbial communities from Chesapeake Bay, USA - CPBay_Spr_31_0.2_RNA2 (Metagenome Metatranscriptome) | ecosystem: Environmental > Aquatic > Marine >... | reverse complement strand
GTTTTAATGGGCAATTTATTTTGGTTTATAGCCCGTTTTTGTTTAGTTATGAAGGCTTTCTAATTTTTAAGAACTCATACCATCTCTTCGCTGTACTTATGTCTCCATAGCCATAGCCATAGCCGTAGTTATAGCCATAGCCATAGCGATTGTTAGCAAAATCAATTCCATTTAGAATATAGGCTGCATTTTTTATTTTTTTATCGGCAATCAGACTTTGAGAAAATGGAATAATTTGTTGCTCTGTAAATTCTGAACGTACCACAAATAAGGTGGTATCCATTAGAGGTGCAAACGCTAAGGTGTCAGAAACAAGCAGTGTGGGTGCACTGTCTATAACTATAAAGTCATAGGAGGCTTTTAATTTTTCCAGTAGGCCTTCAAAACGTGGGTCTTCTAATATGACGCTAGGGTTGGGAGGGATGCTTCCACTTATTAAAATATCAAAATTAGACGGTTCCTTTTCAGTTGTTTTTATTAAGGGTTTATAATCAATACTAACATCAGCGATGTAATCAACAAACCCTTTATTTGTTTTTGGGACGTTTAAAAACTGGTGCATTTTTGGATTTCTAACATCTGCCCCCAACAAGAGCACTTTTTTCTTGTTTTTTGCCAGTCCTTTGGCTAAATTATAGGCAATGAATGTTTTTCCTTCTCCTTTCACAGAAGAGGTTATGAGAATCGAAGTCCCCTCATCCGTTTTTTTAGGATTTATAAATAACAGGTTTTGAATTAAGGATCTAAATACTTCTTGTTTTTGAGTTCTCATTTCTGTTTTTCCCGTACCAATTAGTGGAACTTCAACCAGTACGGGCGTGTCCTTTATTAGTTTTTTTAAATCTTTAAGTCCTAATATTTTGTTGTTCAATAAGAATTTTAGATATAGAAACCCAAAAGGTATTAACAACCCAATGAGCAGGGCTCCAAAATAGATCATTTTCTTTTTAGGGGCGATTGGGATTGGATTGGTAATGGCGTAGTCAATTACTTTAACGTTGGAGACGGTTACGGCAAAACTAATAGCGGCTTCTTCTCTTTTTTGAAGCAGTAGCAGGTATAAGTTCTCTTTTAGTGTTTGTTGACGTTCTATTTTTCTGAGGGCCTTTTCTTGTTCAGGAAGGCTAGAAAAGCGAGTATTTGCTTTTTCTTGGGCAGTTGTATTTTGCGCCAGGGTGGTGTTTAATTGCTCAACGTAGCCAGTAATGGAACGCGAAATATTGTTTTTTAAGTCTTTTGTATTGGCTTCTAAAAGGCTTACTGTGGGGTTATTGATCCCGGCACTGGTTTTTAGTTTTTCATACGCTAGCAAGCTGCTATTGTAATCGCCTACTAGTTTGTTGATGGTGGTAGACTCAATTCCAATATTTGCAGGGAGTAATTGGAGCCCATCCGTAGTCACCAAGGAGTTTTTTAGAACCTCTGATAATAAAAGTTGGGTTTGAATGGCAAATAAGGCCTCTTGCTTAAGACTTCGTTTTTGAATTGACAGCCCAGCATCGGCTTCAATAAAACTAATATTATTAGCTTGTTTATACTTCTGTTTTCCTATTTCTATGGAATCAAGATCGCTGAGTAAATACCCAAACCGCTCATCTATAAATGCGATGGTTTGTTTGGATACTTCTTGTCTATCGCGTATTCCATCGGCCTCATATACTTTAATTAGCGTATTTAAAATACTTTCCGCTTGTAGCCCATTGATATAGTCTAAACTTATTACCAACAAATCGCTGTCATCTCCTTCAGGAACAACGCTGATAAACTCTTTTAAATAGATAGCCGATGCCTTAACCGTATTGAGAGTAATTTGATAATTTGGGTTTTCAAGAGTTTTAAAATCAGCATTTTCGACAGGGCTAATTTTAATTGGAAACTCATCATCACTTCCTTCATACGTAAACCCTTTTGAGTTAATGGATTTAAGAGTTTCTGTGTTAGTAATTAGATAGCCGTTATTAGTAACCTCAATACTGAATTCCAATATTTTTTTCTGAGCTTCGCTGCTGTTGTAATTTACCTTAAAAGGCGCGTTAAATTTTTGTTGGGTGTTAATGGTTCCGGTTTGGAAATAGGAAACATTTAGGTCTAAGCTCTCAACTACTTTTTCAAGAAGGCGGTAGGAGGTAAAAAGGGCCATTTCGTTTTCTAAGTTAATCACTGAATTTTTGAAGAAAGAAGCAATATCCAATTCTACAGATTTAGCTTCTTGGTCATCAATAATTTTTATTTTAGCTTGGGTGTAGTATATGGTGTCTGAATACCTAAGGATTAGAAAAGCGGAGCAAAGCGAAAAAATAGCTGTTAAAACAAACCAGGGCCAAAAACGGATATATTTTAGGAGCTCTCCTTTGATATCGATGGATTCTTCTTCAAAATCAGATGTATATTGAGATTCGTTCATTTTGTTCTCTTAGCGTGTTAGTAAAATAGTAATACTTAATAAAACCGAGACAATACTAACCACCGTAGAGGCGTTTCCAATAATCCCTGCACTTTTTACTTTGGCGTTGTTAGGGTTCACTACAATCACGTCATTGGGCATGATTCGGTACTCTGGGTTATTCATCCAGTTGGTTGTTGTGAGGTCTATTTGAGAAATACGTCGCTCCCCTTGCTGCTCCCGAATGAGTAAAATATCGGTTCGTTTGCCATTGATACTCAAATCCCCTGCATACCCGAGTGCTTGTGGGAGGCTAATAAACTGCTCTGTGAAAGTATAGGTGCCTGGGCGTCCAACTTCTCCCAAAATAGTCACTTTTGCATTTAAAAGACGGACGCTCACCGATGGGCTTACTAAATGCTGGCCGTCTTCCAATATTGAAATTAGTTCCTGTTCCAACGAAGCGATGGATTTGTTGACCACCTCAATTTTTCCCAAAATTGGCAGTACAATAGAGCCATCCGTTCCTACCAAATACCCTTGGAGTTTTAAGACTTCAATATTTTGTATTTGTGGTCCAAGGTTGTTAATTGTTTGGCTGTTATAAGGGATAGCGGTTTCCGGAACCAGGGCACCAATTTTAATATCTAAAATATCATTGAGCTGTAGCGTGTTGCTGGTATAATTAATGGGGGTGCTTTGGCTCATATTGGCATCGCCAAAATAGAGTAAATCTTTATTGGACACACAGGAGCTTAGAAGCAGTCCAAGGACTGTTACTAGTAAAAAATTGGTTTTTTTGTAAGACATAATTAATGATATATATGAGTTGCGAAATTAAGTTATAAATGATTTGTTTTATACGTTACAATTATATTTGAAATAAGTGTGTAAATAAGTATGTAAGTGGCTTTATGCAGTCTTTTTTTGGAGTTATTCGTTTCTGTGCTAGTTAGAAGAAAAGCAAATAGTTTCATGAAATAGATAGCTTAATTATAATTTTATTACTGGCACTTGATCCCAATCAATTAATTGGTCTGCCTGATTTAAATCAATAAAATCAAAATCGTTTAACCACTGTTCTAATTTAGGCTTACAGTTTTTAATACCTACATAAGATTTAAAACGCCTCGGAAGAGAAAGACCCGGTACAATAGGTTGTTCACTGTCAAAATCCCTCGGGTGAAAGTAAGTCATCACGTAGTTAGATTGAATTGTCCAATTTTGAATAGTTTTATAAGGCAATAATCGAAAGTAGCCACCCCCAGAAAAAATGAAAGGCTTTCCTAAAATAGTATGCGTGTTAATTGGAAACTCCTTTAATTTAATTCCGTTGTACTCTATAATTGAAGGTATTGCTAAATTATAGGATGGTAAGCCCCCATGCGCTCTACTAGCGGGGAAAACAGAACTGTCTTTTGTGATGCCCAACTCATGTAAGACTTCAAAAGCCCATTTGTTATTTTTTGTAATACTAAAACCTGGTGCTCTAAAACTAGTTACCTTTTTACCTGCACAATCTTCTAGTGTTTTTATAGACTTTTCAACATCATTATAAAATATTTTTCGATTTTGGTCATAAGCCAATTGGTGAAGATGTGTGTGACTACCTATCTCAAAACCACGATCACTAATCTCTCTTATAATTTCGGGATATTTTTCTGCCATCCAGCCAACAACAAAAAAAGTAGCTGACTTTTCTGTTCCATCAAGAATATCATATATTAAATTCATTCCTATCCGAATTCTAGAATCAAAATTATTCCAATCAGATATAGTTCTAGTTTTATTATTATCTAAAATATGAAACCACTCCTCTATATCAAATGTTAGTATATTCATTAAAAAAACTTTTTGCCATTTTTCTTAAAATCTAAAACGTCTTGCCTAGTAGGAAATGTGAAATATGTTTTTTTTGATGGGTCATTTTCAATAAGTTTAACCTCATTTTTTTGAATTAAATCAATACTTTTAGCAATCGCTTCCATTCCAAGTTTCTTAGTATGACTAATTAGTTCTTCTTGTGTTCTGTTTCCAATTTCAACTTCAGTTTGAACAATAATTGGACCGCTATCAATGCCTTCATCAACAAAAAAAACAGAAACCCCTGTTTTCTTTTCATTATTTTTCATAACCCAGAAAGTGGGCATTAAACCACGATACTTTGGAAGTAAAGCAGTGTGAAGATTAATACACCCTTTTGGTGCCAAGTTTAATATAGGAGATTTAAATATTTGGTTTCCTAAAATAGAGACTAATAAATCTGGTTGAAATGATTTTATTTTATCTACTGAGTTTGGTTTATTAATCGGTTCATCAAGAGTTATTATTGGTATTGAGCTAGATTTCAAAAATTTGAATACATTATTTTTTGAATCAACTTTTGATTTCAAGTATTTTAACGAGTAATAAGTAAAAAACTTCAAACCGAAGATATCGTATGTTTTTTTTGCTTTAGTAAAAAATGATTCTTTCTTACCAAATGGGGAAACATCCGCGACTACACAACCAACTATTTCAGAATCTTCTGGTAGAATATCTAATAAATATCTTAAGCTTTTTGTGAGGTAAAACGGTTCATTTTGTGTTATAATTACTATTCTCATTTTATTGTTTTTATAAAAAATTTGGTTTTTAATGTATCAAGAATAAATTTAGGGTTTGAAATAAAATTACGCTTAAATAAACGTTTACTTTTCATACTTCTATGCAACCATTCAAGACCTAGTCTAATAATAAATTTTGGTGCGCGATTTACATTGCCGGCATAAAAATCAAATACAGCACCAATACTGCATATGTTTTTGGCGTTTAATTGATTTTTATAATTAAAAATCCACTTTTCTTGTTTTGGTGCTGTCATACCTATAAACAAAACATCAGGCTTAAAGGTATTAACTTCGTTGCACATTTTTGTTGAATCTTCATCGGTAAATACAGCTTTAAATGGTGGGGAATAGCAACCAAGTGATACATTGGGATATTCTGAATTACATTTTATTTTGATTTTAATTAAAGTTTCTTGAGAGGCACCAAGAAAAAAAACAGACCCATTTTCATTATTTAACTTTTCCATTAAGAATAAAAACAAATCAAAACCAGCTATCTTTTTAATGTTTTGGTTATTCAAAAATTTCTCAGCCCATACAATACCTATACCGTCAGGAAGTAATATATCGGAGTTCTCTAGAGCTTTTTTAAAATCTAAATCTTCATTTGCAACACAATAACTGTGCGGGTTTATGGTATTGATGATTTTATTCTTAGAAAAGTCAATTGACTCTAAAGTATGTTCATAAATTTTATATCCTAGTATCATTTAATTTGATTTAAAATATGTGTGAGTCTTTTTTCAAAAACTTCTAATGTAAAATTTTTTAGAAAATGTTCTTTACTGTTTTCTCCCATTAAGATAGCTTGTTCAGGATTATCAATAAACCATTTAATTTTCTCTGCTAATTTATTTGGGTTTCTATAACAAAATCAGTTTCACCATCTTTTACAATAACAGGAATACCGCCTTCACTGGATGATATAACTCTATAATATTCAAAAAACAATTGAATATAAGGTTTTCTTATATATTTTATATACTAGTAACTCATACTAATTCCCGTATTTGTTTGTAATTTTATTTGTATAGTCTCCGTAAAAATGTATGACATATTTTGAAGATAAAATTTTATCTATAATTGCATTTCCAAATTTTATTTTAGACTTAAGTGATTTATATTGTCCCGAGTAATACTTTTCTTCTCCAATGTTATAATCTTCTAATTTTATTCCTTTTGTTTTGTTAAAATATTTTATTGTTGCATTTTCAAAACTAGAATTTAGATCTTCCATTCTTATTAACAATAGTTTAATTCTATTATTATTATTATTATTATTAAATATTTTAAATCCAATATTGGTAGAAAAAACTTCATCATAAACATTTATATCGAGATTAGTTTTTAGTTCCAAATTAATCCAATTATCCATATATTTTAAAGACTCAGTAATGTTTTGTGAAACTTTATCTAACAATTTTAATTCATTAATTTTCAAGTTTGAATTTTCAAATTCCCTAGCATATAAATCAATATTTTGAAAAATATCGGAAATCGCTCTAGAAGTAGGCTCTCTTATCAATGTTACAAAACTAACTTCACCATTATAATCTTTTAATTTTTTATTTAGTAAATTAGATATTATTAGATGCAAAGGCAAAGATTTTCTGTCAGAATTTAAATGCGTATTAATGGAATTATTTATACCTAAATCAGATAATTGATGAATATGAAACACATGGTTATCTTTCATATTATTTTTTAATGTATAATATACACTTGATGAACCAACTTTACCTGGTGTAAGGATTATAATAGGTGGTTTTTTTTTAAAATTATACGTCTTAAAAATAATATAAAAAACAAGGCGAACTAGTAGAGATAAGTACCTAGCAATAAACCTTCTTACTTTAACCTTTAAAATTGAAATACGCATTTCTATTTATTTAATATTTTGTACTTTAAAATACATGCTTAGGATATGAAAATCGAAATAAAACAAAGTTTAGTAAAGGTTAATTCTTTAAAAATATCTAGGCCTGAACTAGACTTACTTTTTATTCTTTTTAGATTATTAATAATTTAGATGCTTTTAGCATCACAACATTAAAAGCTGCTGTCTTTAGAGTTTTAAAGTAAGTTTTATCACTTTAGCAATTAATTAATATATTTAGAATAATTAAACAACAATATCCTTTTGATTTATTTTCAAAAAAGTTTTATAGTTTCAAAAAAAAATCACGATTTACTCATATTTTAATTTTGAACATTCTTCATAGATTTTGTTTTCTTAATTATTAACTAATTAAAACAAATTTATAAAATTTACAGTTTATATAGCCTGTATTTCTTTTTTATAAAAATCATTTTAAAAAAAATAACTTAGAAAAACTATGAGTAGTAAGTGATGATCTCTTTCTTTTAAGAATCCATTTTTTATTGGTTGGAGAGTAAAAATATATTAAGCTTTTTTGAATTGTAAACTTTCTAACCAATAATAGAGTAAAAAGACTGAATTGTCCTAATAGTTTAACTATAAAATTTGGCTTTTTTAACCCATTACAAATTGATTTAACTTCAGATTCATAATCTTTTTTTAAAGCATTTGAACGACTACTCATTCTAACTCTAAAACACGCCAAGGGAATACCAAAAGAAACTAAAGGCGCCTTCTTGCTGAAATTTGTCCAAAGCTCAAAGTCTGAAGCCAATTTATAATATTCATTTAAACCTCCTGCTTGTTCCCATAGTTCTTTGCGCCAAAACATACCTTCCTGCTGTAAATATCCGTATAGTTGCGATCTAAACCAACCATTTTCAACAAACTTATTAGGTTTTGAAATAACATTAGCACCGAATCCATTTATTAGCCCATTTTCATTCATTAAAGATGTACTACCACTTACCCATGATTGGGATGGGTATTTATTAAAAAAATTAGAAATATGTTTAAAAGTCCAAGGGAAATATATATCATCAGCATTTAACCAAGCTAAAATATCTCCGGTAGCAAAAGACATTCCTTTATTTATTGCATTGTATTGCCCATTATCTTTTTCAGAAATCAACAGTGAAATTTGTTTTTCGTATTTTGAAATGATATTAAGTGTATTGTCTGAAGATAAACCATCAACAATAATTAATTCTAAATTTTCATATTTTTGATTTAAAATAGAAATTAAAGTTTCTTCTATATATTGTTCCATGTTATAACATGGAACAATTATTGAAATTTTTAGTGACATACCAGTTATATGGGGTTTAAATAATTAAATTTAGATAAAGATATTTTTAAATAGTTTTTGAACTTTTATTTCAAAGTGTAAAAAATATAGATATTTTTTAGTAAATCTCATTTTCTAATAATATTTAAAACACCATTAATCATAAAAATAAAGAAAAAAGGTGTAAGTAGTACTGGGGCTGTACTGGTTGAAATAATAATAATAGTTCCGAATAATAATTTATGTTTAGGAACTAGGTTTTGTTTAAATAATGTAAATACTAAAAACAATGACAATGGTATGCCTAATTGTGAGAACAACCTTAAAAAACTATTTGTAAAAGAAGAATCTTCACTTACTTTATCACTATCAACATAGGCTGCAGTGATTGACTTTGAATATTCTAATGTATTTTTTAATTTCTTATCGTAACTCTCCCAGTGAAACCCTGTACCTATGAGAGGATTCTCATAAATAGTAACCAATGAGGCAATTGTATTTACAACTCTTACTGCACCAGAACCAGATCTATCACCGGAGATTTTTTCTTCATAATTAGTATTTACAATATTTAATAAAACAATTAAAATAGCTGAACCAGTTATTAATCTTGGAATAATATATTTTAATCTTTCTTTTTTTAAACTTAATATATAAGAATAAGAAAACTGAAGAATCATTACAATAATACCAGTGGTTGACCAAGATAATAACACAGCAACAACTCCAATAATAACAAAACGGATATTTTTAAAAATAAACAAATTTAAAAATATAACAATGTTAACAAAAACTGCGTAATTTCCTGGTTCCCATGCCAACCCATGTGCTCTTTGTAAGTTGAAACCAAACCAATTAATATAAGTTGGGTCTAAAAAGCCAAAATAGTTTACATGTGTTCTTTGAAAAAATAAATAATTACCTAAATATTTACTACCACCACTAATAGTTGTAAAGAGAACACTTTCTGTTGGAAAGAATGAAAGAAATAGAGAGGAAAAAATACCATGTAAAACTAAAATTTTTAGCAAGAAATTTAAATTAAAAAGAAAATTCTTTTTTGTTTTAAAATAATAGGAGGTCAAAACACAAGTAGTGATTAATACCAGTATTGATATATTATTATTATTAAACAGTAGTAATAAATTCCCGATTTTAAGTGTTTGTACAAAAAAAATAATGAGAGTAAAAAAGGTTATAAGAAAAAGCTTTGTAATTTTAGATTTATTTCTGAAGAACCCATTTTTTATAGAAATAACAAATATTATTAGTAGTACTATTAACTGTAAATACTCATCTATTCCCATTGTTTGAAAAATGGAACCGCTTGATAAAACAAGTAGTATTAAAACAAATAACAAAGAAAAGTTTAAGTTTTTAAACATCTAAAGTTTATTAATTAAGTGTTTTTTTTATTAAAAAACACTGGTAGACTTTACAAAAAACAACTTAGGTATAGGGGTGCCATAAAGTAAGTAATTTGGATTATCATCTATGAAAACACTCAGGGCAATACCAATAATATTGAAAAAAAATTAAAAAAACTAAACTTTTTATTATTCTCTTAAATTTATTATAATTATTGAGATTGAGTTGGAAATACAGTAGCCGGGTTGATTAATAAAATTATAAGTAACTGGTGTGAAACTGCAATAAATATTAAAACATAAATAAATCTAAGAATTTCTTATTTTATTCAATGTTTCATTTATCATTGTTGAAGAAACACCCTTAGTGTAAGGAAAGTATACAACATTAACACCAACATCTTTAAATTGTTTATTTATTGTTTCCCATTTATCAGTTTTAAACCAATCATCACCAACAAACAAAACATCAAATTTCAGCTTTTCCCACATAGTAAATTTATCCATGTCATTCTGAGGAATAACAGCATCAACATGTTTTATATTTCTTACAATTTCCATTCTTTCTGAATGTGGAATTACAGCTTTCTTATTTTTATAGGATACTAGTTCGTCACTAGTTACTCCAACAATTAATTTGTCACACAACCCTTTAGCATTTTTAAGTAAATTTAAATGCCCGATATGGAATAAATCATATACTCCTGAGGTATATCCTGTTATAATCCTTTTGTTTCCTTCTTTACACATATTTTATTAGTTTATCAGTTATTTTTTTTTAAAATCTAAACTTACCATCTCCACTCTTTAAGAAAATATTTTTTTTTAAATAATTCTATATTAATAAACATCCAAAGTATTTGACCAGAAATAGATTCAGTTCGGCTCTTTCTGATTAAATCTTCTAAGACCCCTTTTTTAAGCCAAGAAGCATTATCTAACTCTTTTAATGCTATACCCTCTAAGTTATCAAACCATTCTGTTAATGGAACAGGGAAACCCATTTTTTTTCTTTCAATAATTTCCTTTGGTAAATATTTATAGGATATTTTTCTTAATAAATATTTTGGAATATCTAACTTCTCACTATACCAATTAGAAGAAAGTTTTTTTGCATCTAGTTTTGCTTTTTGATTAATCCATTTTAATTTTAAATCATAAGGAATCATTTTGTAAGAAAAATCAATAAGGTTATGATCTAAAAAAGGAACACGTGCTTCCACTGAAGTCTGCATTGTTGTAGTATCAACTCTTTGTAAAAGACCTTTCACATGATACTCATGGAAAAATTTAAACACATTTTCTTCATTTGATCTATCTGAAAATTGTCTTTTAATTTTAGTATCAAACTCTGATCTATAATCAATAGGGGTATTTATTAATTTATCACGCATTTGGCGCGGTACATACTCATACTTTTTTATGAAGTATTCATAAAAACTAATTGACGGTTTTTCATTTTCATAATCGTATGGAGAACGAAAAATCCTTCCGTATCCACCTAATAATTCGTCTGCACCCTCACCTGACAATACAACTGTTATTTTCTTTTTTAACTTGGATGACATTATTGCAAGAGGTATTTCATTAGGTACTCCTAATGGAGAATCTTTAAAACTAATTATTTTTTCCCAATTGGATAAATAATCTTTCTTATCTAATACTATTTCATGATGAGTAGTCTTGTATTTTTCAGAAATAATTTTCGCATATTTAAATTCATTAAGCTCATCAAATCCAATAGTGTAAGTGTCAATCTTTTTTTTTGTATTTAATGCTGTAATTGCTGTAATAATACTGGAATCAACGCCTCCACTTAAATAAGTTCCTAAAGGAACATCAGCAATAAGTCTATATTTTATTGCTTTATTGAGTTCATTATCAAATAGTGATAATATATCTTTTTCAATATATTGACTTGATAAATTAAAATTGTTTGGTAAATCCCAGTATTTAATTTTAACAGCTTTTAGATCAGTGTTAAAAGTCATATATTCTCCTGGGTTTACTTGAAAAATATTCTTGAAAAAAGTGTAGGGAGCTCTTACGTAACGATTTGCTAAGTATTCATCAACAGCAGTTTCATTGAATTCTGCTTTTATTAAACCACTATTCAATATGGCTTTAATTTCTGATGAAAAAACTAAATTATCATCATCTAGATAATAGTACAATGGCTTTATTCCCATCCTATCACGAATAAGAAATAATTGAGATATTTGTGAGTTATAAATTGCAATCGAAAACATTCCATTAGATTGCTCTAAAAACCACTCTATCCCATTTTGTTGAATAGCTGCAAGAATAACCTCGGTGTCTGAATTGGTAGAGAAATTATAGCTTAATTTTGATTTAATCTCTTGAAAATTATATATTTCTCCATTAAATACTATGTGCCATTTATCATTACAAGAATGCATTGGTTGATTAGATATTTGTCTAGTATCAATAATACTAAGACGCCTATGACCTAAAGCTAAATTTTTATTAAAATAGAAACCACCAGCGTCTGGTCCTCTATGAACGATAGAGCTGTTCATCCTATTGATTCTATTTTTTATATTAGATATTTCTTTTTTGGACAATATTCCAGTTATACCGCACATATTATATTTTTGTTATTTTTAATATTTTTTTTTTTATAAAACGTAATATTGAATATAAAAATGAAATTTTATTTTTAATTAAACGTTTTAATTTTATATACCAATGATGATTCATTGAAGGGTCATCTTCAATTGGAATATTCCAGGAAATTCCATATAATTCTATTAAAAAGGGTTCTATATTTTTAGGAATTTGAAAAGATTTTCCTAAAAAATAAAAATCAACTGTATTCTCTAGATATTTAGATTTAGTAGATAAGCCAACACTATTTTTTCTAAAGAAATAAAAGTGTTTTCTAAAAAAATAAAAGTCAATATATTCATCGTTTCTAATTAGGGTTAGTAATAGGCCATCATATCTACATACTTCAAAACCAATATTAATAAGTTTAGGTAATGAATCTAATAAATCTTGTTTGGCTTCTTCTAGCACGAATAGATCTGTATCATAATCATGCTTTATAAAGTTGTTTTCTCTGTAAGCTCCTAATAATGTACCATAGATTAATCCAAATTTCACTCCTGTATCGTCCATAACATCTTTAAGATCTAGTAAGTTTTTTTTTGCTACATCTATATTTAAAAAATTTGTGGGTTCAGAAAAATCTTTAGAAATAATCTTAACTATACCATTTCTTGTTTTTATTTCATTCATTTTTTAAATATTTTGGTTTTTTTTATGTAATGTATTCTAAATAGTAGATTTGAAATCATATAAATTACTAAGGAAAAAGAAATGAAATAGATGTTATTTGTTAGCAATACTGTGATTAATACGTATACTATATAAATTAACGATCCATAAATGAGGCTATTATTAGCATATTTAGGATAACCAAATGCAGCTAAAAGGGGATAACCAATAATTGAACTTACGATACTAAACAATGCACCACTAAACACAATTAAAAAAATATTCGATATCATTTCATTTTTCACCCCAAATACCATCATTAAAAAAAAAATCATTAAAATAAATGAGTATTAATAACAGTGGTAAAGTAATAACTATAGAATACAAAAGTATTTTTTTAAAAAGCTTTAAATCTTTTGTTCTACTCATATATGGATATATTGTTTGAGAAACGAGGCCACCAAGAGATATAAAGGCATAAAATAGTTTTTCCACTATAGCATAATAACCCACAATTGTATTTCCGAAATTAGCCCCTATAATTGTTGTAACAAGGTATCTACTACCATTGTTAGAAACTCTAGATATAAAATAATAGTAGCTTTCTTTTAATTGTTTAAGGATTACATTTTTTTTTGGAATATAAAACTTTACCCTATGAGTTTTAAATATTATAAAAATTGCTATAACACCACCAAATATTGCAACAATTGAGTATAGTAAAGGAAGAACTATATAATCATCTTCACTCT
>Ga0129332_1037988_pt1 | contig 13602 bp, 13 predicted proteins | sample CPBNA2_8_FD_109912 | JGI IMG/M metagenome (GOLD analysis project Ga0129332, IMG submission 109912) | Freshwater to marine salinity gradient microbial communities from Chesapeake Bay, USA - CPBay_Spr_31_0.2_RNA2 (Metagenome Metatranscriptome) | ecosystem: Environmental > Aquatic > Marine >... | reverse complement strand
GATTCTGAATAGCCATTAGTTAATGCCTCCTTTCAGAATTCCAATTTGTAAACCTGAGATATTCCAACCGCGATCATTTGTAGCAGAATAACCTGAAGCAGTGCTTGCTACAGCATCATCAATCCTATAGTTTATAAATCGACCAGTAATTCTAACGTCTGACTTATAAGTACTTCCAACTATAAAATCGTTTACTAGTAGTTTATTACGTCTAGCATCGGCTTGAGTGTTATCTTCTTCTGTGGTTAAATAGGGATCTTCGCCAGGATAGTTAGTTGCCCGTACTCTTAACTGTAAGGTTGCGGTTTGTAGTACTCCTCCAACCGTAAGTTGAGAACCACCATCAGCCCATAACGCCATACTGTTTACTGTTTCAGTATCGAAGTTTGGTGTTATAGATAGTTGTTGTCTTTCAAAATAAGAGATGTAGGGTGTTCCATCAAAGTCATAACCTAGATCTCCTGCTCTAATTCTGTTAAAAAGAGTACCAGAAGAATAACCACTTTCGATAAAGATAGGATACGATTTATTAGGGTTAGTTTGCAAATCACTCCATGGTCTTAAGATATCAAAGGTAGTACTAATATTACTACCTGTAGTATCAAAAGTAGGTGTTGTTGTAGCTACTGGCAAACCTTCAGCTACCGCAATTAACCCTGCTGTAGTTGGCGCTACCGTTGAAGGTATTACCTCAGTAACAGGCGATAATGCAGTTACATAGTTTGCTGTAGAACTAAACTGGCTAGGTGAAATATCAATAGACGTTGGAGAAGTAGCACTATCTGGTACTACAATCAATGCACTATTTGTATTAATAGATGCCAATGCTGCTAATAAGGCGCTTTGCATAGTTGACACTACGCCGTTAGGTTTAGCTTGTTCTGCAGTATTAGTCCTATTAAGATCCTTATCTGGATCATAGTATAGGTCTAAGTAATCTGCATCGTTAGTAGCTGAAGTATCGCCATACGTATCATCATTAGCTGCTGGAACAAAACTAGGATCAAGAATACGTCCTGGTCCTTCTCCGTAGTGTCTATCAAATACTACTGTATTACCACTTGTTGAGTTAATAGTGATTGTAACTCTAGTAAGCTGTGAATAGTCAGGATCAACACCATCAACGATAACAATATTACCGCCTGTAGAGTTTGTTATAAGTGGACTAACCAACGTACCTGTTCGTGTTGTACCATTTACTACAGTATAAGCAAAGCTACCTGTGACTGCTGCTCTATCAACACTAGTAAAAGTTAATACTGCGCCTGAACGACTTACTGTAAAGTAAGTAGTATCTGTCCAAGCAGTCTCTAATGCTTCTGCAATTTCTGCTGCAGTAACTTCTGCCGTATTTTGTACACCAGGAGTATATGCAGGATAGTTTGTAGTGTTATCAAAGTTAACTGTAATTGGATTACCAACAGGCGGGGTTAGCGTTACTCTATCAGTAGTACTATGAGCCGCTACACCAGCAACAGTTTGAGCACCAGTAAAATTACTGCTACTAAAGCCAGGAGGAAGTGTACCAGTACTTGTAATTGCCACACTAAAGTTATTTGCAATAATACCTACTGCAGCCGCAGTTGCAGTTACTAAACCTACACTTGTTGTTGTACCCCAACCAGCATTGTTATTTATTAAAGTACTTAACGCAGTTACTACTGTAGCTTGCGTTTGAGTGCCATCAAGAATAACGCTATCGGTTGTTGAGTCTGGAAAAGTAACTGTCATTACTGGAATTGGTGTATTATTATTAACACCCGTAGTAACTACTGTAACAGTATCAGTTAAGTTTCCACCAAATGTAGTTTCAGAGTATGTAGTTCCGCTATAGTTTGTGCTAAATGAAATAGTTAAAGCGCTATTATTACCACCCAATACAGAAGTAAATCTTATATTGTTTCCATTAGCACTAACACCATAAATAGCACTAGCACTACTGTTAAAGACAGCAAGAGCAGAGAGCTTAGTAACGATATCATTTCTAAGCGCCGTCTGACTTGTAAGATTCTTTCCAATAGTAATTGTTTCATTAATTGCTGCATGAACACCTGCAACGGCTGGTGCCGTAATAGTCATTGATATTGCTGGACTTAGTGCTGCAGTAATACCATACACACCTACACCGGTTACGGTTGGTGTAATATTTAAATTACTTGTTGCACCACCTGAAATTGCAAAAGTAGACGCACTGAAAGAACGAGGTCCAGGAACATCTGAAGTTAATGTAAGTGTATTAGTTGTTGCTGATGCAGTAAAGTCTGCTAATGAAAAGTTATTATTAACATAATCTTTAATTGCATCAACGAATTGATCAATTGTAATAGTTGCACCGTCTGCGTAGCTTGTTCCTAGAATAGAAATTGCAGGAAAACTAACACTACCAATTGATGCATCACCATTAATTACTGCACTTGCACCACCATCAAGGTGAGTAGCTTGTAACCGATCATAGGTAAAGCTTGTTCCAGCTGGAAATTCAAGTGTACTTACTGCATTAACAGTATTAGGTCCAGAATCACCAGTAACAGTAAGATCAACAACTTCTCTAACGTCAGTTGTAAAACTAGAAAACGTAGATACGGCTACTGTCTTAACTGCTTGTGTTCCAGTAGTAACCCGTGGAGTATCGCCATTAATAGTTACTGTTTGAACTTCGCGTTTACCTGTATTTGTATAACCCGCATTACCCGAATCATTGGTTACAGCAAAAGTAGCAATAGGAATTCCACCACCTTTAATTGGACCAAGATCACCTGAAGCTACTGCAATTAGATCTCTAATAGTCCAAGTCTTATCACGGTAGTTATAAATTAAGGCTTCATCACACTCACCACCAGTAGAATTAAGTGTAGGATAACAAATCCAAACTTCGTTTTCATAATGATTCAATAGAGTAAAGAGTTGTTTTTCATGGATTGGATTTAGATTGTCATAAAAGTATTCTCTTATTTTTGAACCTGCCAGTGATTGAATGTTTCCAGCATTACCTGTAAATACATAAACATCATTGTTACCAACAACTAAATGTCTACCATCAAACTCAACAACTCCACCTGTAGATAAACAACCGTATTGGTCTGTTACTGGCTGGAATGCTACAGGCGCATCAATACGACCAGTAAGTCGCATAACATGAATACTATCTGTACTATAAATATACATATTACCTTGAAGGGATTTCATTTCTTCAATAGTATTAGTCTCAGATAGAGTAAATTCATCTGCTGTACTTACACCAGCACTAAATGGATTCCAGTTATTTGGAACTGCGCCTGGAGCTGCTACGTCTGATGTCCTAACAACACCAGATAGCCTACGAATAATCTTGGTAGGATCAACTGAATCAATTTCAGTAAGGTCTCCTGCTACTAACAGATTTCCGAATGATTCAATAATACCACATCTTACTGTAACAGGATTCCTAGAGTCAATTTGAATGGTTACAGTATCACCAACAGTTAATCCATTAACAACAAGCACTGTTGTGTTAGTTGCAGTATCTGTATATATTTCAAAACTATTATTAGTGCCAACAGTTGGAGAAGCAGGTAAAGTTCCAGGAACAAAGTTAATTGTATTTGGAGTGCCTGTACCTGCAGGAGTACCTGCTGTAACACTCTTAGTATTAGTTCCTGTAACTGTAATAAAGTTAGTTGTGAAGTCTACTTTTTGACCTAAATCAAAAATAGCAGTATCGCCAACACTAAACGTATCATTGAATACAGTTTGAACAACGTTATAGCTATCCCAACCTGGAAGCTCTGCTAATACAATATTATTAATATTAGTATTACCAGCAGTATCTAGTATATAATGCGGTTTTTCAATTCCGTTATTAATAATAAAAGCAAAACCACCTGTGAAGAAAGTATGTTGCCAACCTGACTTTGTGAAAGAAAATCCATCAGTTAATGTTGTTGGCGTGATGTCTCGTTTATTACCGATATGATCTTGAATATAAATCTTTTGACCAACAGTAATGCCGTTCCTTACATAGTCAACTACCCAAATATAGTAACAACCAAGTGGTGTTACGTTAGGATTTTCCCATACTGCAAAATATCTTGTTTGTCCAAATGTTTCTCCAGGTGTAGTGATATCACTAGTAATATCATTAAGTAATAACTCACCCGTTATTTTTCTAATTGCTCCATCTTTAAATCTTACATTACGAACGTCTGAAAAGACATTCTCTGCAAGAGCGACAGGAGGAGTATCTTTGACAACCCCTTGTGATGCTACATCCACAACAGAAATAATTTCTTCTGCCATTTACTCCTCCGTTAAATAATTATTAAGAGCACTCTTTTTGGCCAGTAAGCGGGTCGATAAAGCAAGCTTCAACCTTTCCTTCTTCTGTAGCCATTTCCTGAGTTTCGCCATGTATCGTCTCTTTTTCTTCCAAGGTTTCTTGATTAAAGATCCCGAACCTTTTACCACTAAGTCTGAACGTTGTGCATCCCTTCGCCCCGCCTTTCCAGGCATCAACATAGACCTGTTTGAACTCATCATACGATACATCGTCTCCCACGTTACACGTTTTAGAACATGATGAGTCAATGTATTTTTGTGCCATGAGTAGGACTTCGAGGTGATCTTGTACACTAATATCATTAGCAGACTTACCCTCAACTCCTTTGGAGTAGGCATAATCTTCTACACGCTCAACAATTGGACCATTAAAGGTTTGAATAGTTCTGTCATAGTAATGACTAAACACTGGCTCAATGCCACCACTTACGTTATCTGCACAGAGACTAATAGTTCCTGTAGGTGCAATACTAGTTAAGTGACTGTTACGAATACCGTTTTTCTCAATAAGATTAATAACGTCTTCGCTCAGTGTTTGAATAAATTTACCTGCTAGGTGTTTTTCTGCGTTATACAGCGGGAACGTTCCCTTTTCTCCTGCAAGTTCAGCTGAAGTTCTATATGTTTCGTCTCGAAGCGTCTCGAAGACGGTAGCCATCCAAGTAAGGAAATCAGCTGAACCGTATTCGAATCCAAGCATTTCTCCTGCGTTTGCGAGACCAGTAACTCCCAATCCCATCCGTCGTTTATTTCTTGCTTCATCTTCTTGTTCCTTAAGTGGGTAAATAGTACGGTCAATAACGTTATCCATTGCACGAACTACTTCGTGAATATCAGATTCAAACTGAGGATAATCAAAACCATTTACTTCATTTACATACTTAGCAAGGTTAAATGAACCAAGTAGACAAGCACCAAACGGTGGTAGTGGTTGTTCACCACAAGGATTAGTCGCTTCAATCTTTTCACAGTAGTAGAGATTGTTCATTTCATTAATACGATCTAAGAACAATACTCCAGGCTCTGCCCAATCCCAAGTAGATTGCATAATCTCATCCCATAATTCTACAGGGTCAATCATGTTATAGATTCGACCCTCAAACTCTAATGGGAATAAACTACCTTCTTCTAAGCATACCATAAATTTATCTGTAATACCTACAGAAATATTAAAGCCTGTTAGCTTATCGCTATTTCTTTTAGCACGGATAAAGTCATAGATGTCAGGATGATCAACCCGAAGGACGCCCATCTGTGCGCCCCTACGGTGTCCACTACTAGCGATTGTTTGACAGATAGCGTCATAGATACCCATGAAAGAAACAGGACCACTTCCCTGTGACTCAAGCGATTTAATAAGATCACCACGAGGTCTGATACGGCTAAAGTCATACCCGATACCACCACCACGGCGCATTGTCTCTGCTGCCTGTGTAGCTCGTAGCATGATGCTATCCATTGAGTCATCGATAATACCACTAACGAAACAGTTATAAGCAGTAGTAATCCGAGGACTACCCATTGCATTTTGTACTCGACCCGCTGGAAGGAACCTCATGTTACCAAGGATATCTTCTAGTTTATATTGATGCTCAATGCCATCGCTGAGTGCCTTTGAAATTCTTTTTATTTTACCATCGAAGGTTTCACCTTCTAATCGGTACTTCATGCGATCAATTTCTTCTGAAATAGGCATTGATGGGCCTAAGTATTCTGTGTTTCTCATGTGATATCATCCTATATTTATAGTGAACGTTTTTCCCCTTATAGGGCGTTTTTTACACTACGCATACGGGCAACAAGTCTCTCTGCTCTGTTAGTTACTTGTTGATACCATCTACTGTCAACCATTTCTACTGCAGCTCGATGCCAATCACCGACATCTACCGCTGCCTTCATTCCTTTAAACTTGCTTAATCGAGGATATCCCATGTTAAACATCATATTAGCAATAATTAACTGGACTTCTTCAGGCAATACGCTAAAGTTGGGATATAGGCGTGAGCACTCCGATAACACGGTTTCGACATCTTTAGCGAAACACTCATTGACTCGATCCGCTGAGACTGGTGTTCCAGGTGCTTGTCCATACTCAGGATCGCTATTGAGAATAAGATGACCAATCCCGAAAGTAGGGAGGTTAAGGTGATCCAAGTAGATTTCATACTTACATCCTTCATCGATTTTAAGTTCCTCTCTAAGCTGCTCTATATTCATGTTGTCCTCACTGTAGCTGCTTTAGTATTCTTAACATACTGTTTCTTTTTCTTAATGCCTTCACGTTTCTTTTTAGTTGTTGCTTCATATTCTTTAGCAGTGAGACTAGCTAGTTTAGCTTTAGGCAAGTATCTTTCGCCTGTAGCTTTATTACCTACAATAGAATTTTTACCGCTTTTAGTACCCCAATCCTGATCAGTCCATTTAATCATTGAAATAGCTTCTTTAGAAAGTGGCCCCTTACGTTTTCTTTTAGGAGGACTCATGTTGTATAGCCTCCACTCTTTGCTTTATATTCTTTAGCAACAGCTTGCATAAGCCTTGCACTTACTTGTCCGGGTTTACCGTACTTACCACTTGCTTTTAGTCTTTCAAAAATTGCTTTACGTAACTTTGGGTTAGTATAATTACCTGCACTATTAACAGTGCTTTTCTTTTTCTTTGCTAGTGGACCTGGTCTCTTCATCATTTAGCTTTCCCTTTAACCTTTTCAAATGTTCTAAGTCCACCAAGACCAAGCATACCCATAAGTACAGTCATCAGTGTTTCCATCTCGAACTCAGGTAGGGTAGGGATTTCTACAGCAAACCAACTAACAAAGAATAGGGTTATAGGCAATCCTACGAAGTGCCAGAATAGTGCAATGCCACAGGTCCAACCAATAAAGGGTCTCCAACCTGCTACAAACATATTACGACTAGCAGCTTCTGCTTTGTTTATTTCTAGTTGTCCTTTAGCTAACTCTTGAGCGTGTCGTTCACCCATGGTAGCTAACTCATGAGCAATCCTAGCCTTTTCATCTGCATCAGGAATAAACTTATCTAGTAGTCCTGTTACTGGACCAATTAAAGCTTGTATCATATACCAGTGCCTCCTTCTGATAGCCTACATTTAAATGCCTGTGGATTAAAATCAGGCATAGTTAAGATTGATTCTCTCATTTCTTCTGTTCTTTTAATACAACTACTTCGAGTTATATACGGTCCTCTTGTATCTACAAACTCATAACATTCGCTAGGGTTTGAGATAAGGCACGCTAATACTAGTGCTTCAAACATAATTAACTCTTATGTTCGTGTCCCATCCAAATTCCAAAGACACCTGTCATAACTCCCATAACTACAGATACGAAAGCTGATTGAGCACCAGTTGGATTATCTAATAGCATGAACCACTCAGCACAACGCCAAGACATTATTGTTGATGCAAGCATCATAAGACGTGGAAGTATTTTCCACTTAAGAAAAGTTTCTACTGTCATTTAGAGTACCACCGTAAATAAGAAAATAAATAATCCTATTGCAGCAACGATAACTGTTCCTATTAACGCTACCTGTTGTATAGTTTCAAACATTTCAGATTGTCTTTGCAATGCTTCTCTACGGGCTTTAGCTGCAGCTTCTTTAGCTTCTTGAATGCGTCTTGCTCTTTCATCTACAATACCTTTCCAGGTACCAGGACCAAACCGCATATCTACCATAGTAGCTATTTCCTGCATCTTTTCTTTAGCAATACGAGCATCTATTATTTCTCTGGCTACGTTATCAACTCCGAATTGATCACCTATACTCACAGCAGATGCTTTCTTGTTTCTAGTTTGTTGTACTTGTTTCTCACCAGCAAAGAGGTTATCAATGTGTCCTGCAATATCACCAATATCGTTTGCGGTATTGATCGCGCTCTTAATGCCATCTACGGCACTTTTAACAAGCGCAATTCCTGCTAGTGTTTCTGCTATCATTAGTACACTTCTACACTCCTGGGATCAACCCGTTTAGGAATACAGTATACCGTAACTCTGTCTTTAGGATCAGTAAACTGACTACTGACATAGTTACCATATCGTTTAGCTAGTTGGGAAGCGAAGTAGTTACACCTATCAATAGAGTAAAAATACATATCGTTACTAATAAGTGTTCTACTATCGCCAGTTCCCAAGTACGCCATTAATAAAAAGGCGTGTATCATAACTTCATTAGTAATGAAGCCGCTAGTCCAACCATTACTATGGTTGAACCCATTATCATTGCTTCGAGCCGCCACATACGTTTATCTAATGACTCAAGTTTACCGTGAACCATCTCATAACGTACTGCACATTCTTTTTCGTGGGCGTTTAATTCTAATTGAACACGTAGTTCAGGGGTGAGGTCTGAAGACTGTTCTAGTTTCATGCGTCAGGCCAATCGTTAATAGGTGCATTACCTACATTGCCCTCAGCGTCCACAGGAGCCTCGTACAGCGCGATAAAGGCTTCTAGGTTAGTCACACCGCTAATAGCTGCTTCAATCGCTCCTGAGGCTGTCCTGACGGATTGACGGTATGTTAGGATTTCTGAAGGGATTTCAGTATCTGTTTCTGCTTTGCGTGTAACGTACCAGTCAGAGGGAATAAGAAGCTCTGCTGCTTGCTGCTTTACTAGAGCAATAGCATTAGACTTCAAACCCTTACTAACTAGTTGTACACCGTCAGCACCTAGTATTGCGTTACCCTCAGCGTCAACTTCGTTCACATCTTCCAAAGACCTTGGAACATCTGCTGACCAATAGAACCTAGAGTCAAAGGAAGCAGGATCATCCTCCCAGATGATTTCCTTCTGTGCTTTTGTTTCTGCTGACCACACCATCCAGTTTCGGGGATGAGTGATACCATCATTATCCACCCAGCTTTTGCCAGCACGGATTATTCTTCCACTATATTTATATGCCATTGTAAAATCTCCGTTATCTGGCGTTTGCGTATTTAAATGGTGTTTCTGCGAAGGCGAGGTAGATGTAGTTTCCGCCGGATGCGTTATAATACCCATCTGTGTCCCTAATTTTGAAACCGTTAGATAAAAAGTCCACCTTCATATCACTTGTTAAAACGCTTTCGCTATAGCTTTCATTTGCAGCCAACGTGTTTGCTACCTCATTAAAGGGGCTTCTATTACTATCCGATATCCCCCACCAGCTTGTGCCATTAGACCGTTTTGTAAGGATAAACGAAGGCCGAAAGCCGGTGTAAACCATAGGCCCATTGCTGCTGCCGTTGCCGAAGTAGGAACCCACCTTGCTGTACCCATCAACGCTGTGAAAACAGTAGGCCACCTTATTGTTGTAGGTTAAAGCATTACCCAAATAACCGCCGTAGCTAATAACACTGCTAGTTGGATATGTGCTATTAAAGTGTGCTACTCCTGGGGTATATGCAGCACCAGTTGTATCTAAGTTCATCACCTGACTTGCTGTTAATGCGCCTGTGTGCATCACATACCAGTTTGTGCCACTGTCATCTCGCGGTTTGGCTATAACAAGTTCTGGTGCGCTGTTGAGGCCGTGTCCAACGGTGCCTGTGGCAGCATTGGCAAACCAAGTCACTATTGAAAACCCTGCATCAGTATTTGCAGACACGTTTGAAGCTGTACTACCTGATGTATTGCTGACCGCTGTGCCGCCAGCTTTCCACGCCCAAGTTACATAGCTATCTGTAGTATAGTTTAAAACATTACCAGCAGTTCCATCTGAAGTTGTAGTAAAACCATCAGCATCAAATGAATCTAATAGTGTGTAACTGTTTTCAGCACTCGTATTATTTGATTGCAACTGGTAAGGTATGCCACGCACCGTATCATACAGACCATTAGAAAACGAAGTTGTTCTGTCTTTGAACCACAAGAAATCGGGGCTAAAGCCCATACCTGTTCTTGACTTAGGCGATGTGTTATCTGCTGTGTATAGGTAAGGCACAAAATAATCTTTGGCTAGTGCGGTTTGACCCGGCCCTATTGTTGAATCTGGAAGGTTAGCCGAACAAAACGCAAGGTAGCCTGACGGTGGCGCATACTTAAAGTCACCCTTGCCTTTTCCATCTGTGTTGCCGCCAGCAGTAGTTGCGCCAACAAACGTGCTGTCTTGACCGAAGTTGATTATTGCGGAAGAACTGGAAACATAGGTTGATGTTGCTATACCCCAATTCCCAGCAGATATAGACTTAGAAAAATCTAGTGTGCCGTTTTTGTAAAATGAAACTGTATTAGTGTCTAAATCTAATCCGATGCCTAAAATATCACCAGCCGTATAAGTGCTTTCATTAGAAGAAACAGACGCATTATTATATACAGTACCAGTATCATACCATCCCCAGCTATCTGAATACTGACCCAAATATGAAACCGGATTGTAACTTTCTTCAGCAATGCCAACGCCGACACGCAATGAACTTCCGTTGCCATTAACATTGTAAACTTCTGCATACCACTTGCCGGATGAAACAAAAAATGTCCCAGCTTGCGCGTTCCAAGTGCTTGCTGTTGCAGTTGCTTTTAGATTGCCTTCTGAAAATGCGGTAGATGTTGCTGGTTCAATACTATTAAGAGTAGCAAAGTTATTCGTAGGGCTATCCGGTACATAATCGTGCGCCGAAATAGCAGCGGCAGTCCAGTTGTTGCCGTTGCCGCTGGCATCGTTGGTGTTTCCGTTGAAATCAAGGTGGAAACCATTTGTGCCGTATGTGCCAGCGTAGGGAAGTGGCCGCCAATAACCATCAATGGTTTCACCAAAGTCAGTGGGGTCTAGGGCTTGACCGTCAATTAAGTAAATGTCGGATAGGTATCCATCCCAATATCTACCATAGTCTGCAAAGTAACCCATGGTATGTAGAGTTGTTGCATTAACATCTAAATCTTTATTTAAAGATGGGTAAGTTGCTGTTGAAAACGATGTAACTTGTTCACCATTTATATATAGCTTCATTCTGTCAGTGCTTGTTGCTTGGGTCGTATCTACAGACCAAACAAGGTGATACCAGCTGCTTACATCTCTAAGAACTTGATTAGTTATCAAAGTATAATTAGCCCCGAAACCAGAGGCATTGAGATAAAGAGCTTCATTGTAAAATATTATGGAAGTATATTGACCAGGGTCTATGTCATTAGTTGAAAAAATAGTTGGGTAAGTCAGCCCTAAATTGCCACGTTTAAACCAGCAACTAAAAGTCCAAGTCTTGCGGTTGCCAGCAACAGCCGGTGTTCGGTATAGATATGCGCCGCTTCCATCTTCAAAGCGCAAGCTGTCGTTGATTTGATAACCACCTGCATCAGATGAAAACCAAAGTGAACTATTTGTTAAACTCATTTATATTGCCTCTTATGAAAATGCTAGTAGTGGTGTACCAAGAAGAATGTTACTAGTAGATTGTACAAAATAAGGCACGATATCTACTGCACCTGCAGCGGAAGACAAGGTAAGACCCGCCGCACCTGCAGTTTTATAGTCAGTTCCAAGAGATACTGTACGTGCTGCACCGCTATGAATAAAGATAAATACACCTGACATACCTACAACTTCTGTTGACGGATTACTTAGTGTAATGTTACCTGTAAGTGTCCATGCAAAGTTTTGATAAGTAGTCAAATCAGGAGTAACTGAACCAGTTTTACTTGCGGTTTCAGTAGAACCTGCTGCATTATTAAATGTTATAAGGCCGTTACTGGCAATACGCATCCGTTCTGATGTTGCACCTTTGTCTGTAAACAACACATTACCATTTGTGGTTTGAAGATAAATGTCCTCGTTTCCACCATACCCCACATAAAAAGCAGAATTAGTGCTATCAACATGCAATTTTGCTAAAGGAACAGTCCCAATGCCCACGTTGCCGCTGCTGTCAATCCTTAAATCAGGTGCTGCGCCAGTTACACCAATATCCCCACCAATCAAATCAATAGCACCGATAGCTTTTATTCTGAAAACACTTGAGGATGTAGAATTACCTGTTGCAAATGTCTGTGCAGTTACTGCGCCGCTGTTATTGAGATACTGTGTACCCATAACTTGACTGTCAGTGTCGCCAGTAGTTCTCATTGCAAGCAATGCGTTATTAGAACCATTAAGTTCTAGCCCATCAGCCGTCACAGTGCCAGTGACATCCACGCCTGTGGCGGTGGTTTCAAACTTGGCTGCGTTGTCATAGTAAAGCCGAACAGCACCATCGGTAAGAAACTCACCCATAAACTCTGTTGCGCCTTTTTGCAAAAACACACCAGCACCATCTGATGTAAGTTTTAAATTACCAGCACCTACGTCAGAAACCCAAGATGAACCACCATCGTGATAAATCTGCAAGTCAGACCCAGCACCGAAGATGGCCTTGTCGTTGTCGCTAAAATTGATGTCGTGGCCGTTAGTGCTTAAATCACCACCTAATTCTGGCGTTGCGTCACCAGAAATATCTGGAATAGCAATGTTAAACGTTCCGTAAGCAACAATATTTACTGTATCATTAAGTGTTGCACCAGAAGCCAAGACAATGCTTGTGCCGTTGGTTGCAGTGAAGTCTGTTCCAACAATCAGCTTGATACCATTGAGATACACATCTACATAGCCAACGTCATATGTTGCAGCGAATGTTGTCTGCCCAGATGTCGCTATATAAGTAACACGTTGTGATGTACCGTTGACTGATGAGACAGCGTTCTGCCAGCCAGACGCACTATAGAACTTCAGGGTGTCTGATGATGTATCAAACCAAAGATCACCTAATGTCGGTGATGATGGGGCTGTTGCAGCAATAAAGTATGTATCAGCAAATGAATTAATGTCAGTAAGGTTAGTAGCTACAGTATTAACATTAGTAATATCATTTGCTACTGCATCAATGTTTATCTGTTCTGCTGCTGTTGGTGAAATAAATAACCATGAAGTAGTGCTAAGATCATACACTTTCATACGATCAACAGTTGTATTATAGTACAACGCACCATCTGTCAAGGCATTTCCATCATTATCTAGTGTTGGATCTGAAGTTTTAGAACCAAGGTAACGATCATCAAACTCATCAACATAACCAGCTGCTGCAGTTTCAGAAGCTAAAGCTGCTACTGCACTTGCCGCTGCATTTGTCTCAGAAGTAGAGGCATTGCTTGCACTAGTTGCTGCTGCTGCTGCATCGGCTGCTACAGTTGTTTCACTTGCTGCTGCATTGGTTTCACTAACTAAAGCCGCTGCCGCACTAGCTGCCGCATTGGTTTCACTTGTAGCCGCGTTAGTTTCACTAGTGGCTGCATTTGAAGCACTAGTCGCAGAAGCTGTT
>Ga0129332_1159762_pt1 | contig 13668 bp, 9 predicted proteins | sample CPBNA2_8_FD_109912 | JGI IMG/M metagenome (GOLD analysis project Ga0129332, IMG submission 109912) | Freshwater to marine salinity gradient microbial communities from Chesapeake Bay, USA - CPBay_Spr_31_0.2_RNA2 (Metagenome Metatranscriptome) | ecosystem: Environmental > Aquatic > Marine > Coastal... | reverse complement strand
GTTTTTCGCAATTCTTTTTGAACAAAAAATAAAAATTAAATCCTTTAAAACACTTGTTCATAAAGAGAAATAGAATGATTAGATGAGAAAGTGAAAAATATTAGTAATATTTATCAATAAAAGTTTTGTAAAAAAAATAATTTATATACATTTGCAGTCCGTTAGAAATATCGGGGTTTTTTAAAGTAAAAAGTAAGCCGAAAGCCGATGTAGCTCAGCTGGCTAGAGCAGCTGATTTGTAATCAGCAGGTCGTGGGTTCGAGTCCCTCCATCGGCTCTTTAAAAAAATAGAATTTTAAGTATGTTTATAAGATTGATTTCCAGTAGATAAGCTTAAAAAAGTTCTTTAAAATAGGTGTTAAATTAAGGGGAGATACTCAAGCGGCCAACGAGGGCAGACTGTAAATCTGCTGACTACGTCTTCGCAGGTTCGAATCCTGCTCTCCCCACAGAATTTTTTAATTTTGTGAGGTTCCTTAAAATAATATCTAAGTATTGAAAAGTTTTTGAAAGAAATTTCAAATTTAAAAGCGGGAGTAGCTCAGTTGGTAGAGCGTCAGCCTTCCAAGCTGAATGTCGCCAGTTCGAACCTGGTCTCCCGCTCTAATATTCCTGCTAAGGCAGAAGATTTTTTATCGCTTTAGTGAAAATTAAAAAAAAAATCTTTAAGCCGGTGTAGCTCAGGGGTAGAGCGTTTCCTTGGTAAGGAAGAGGTCTTGGGTTCAATTCCCAACATTGGCTCAATTAAAATAATATGTTTTAATAGATACTAATATATAACTAAGATTAAATAAATACAAAATGGCAAAAGAAACTTACGATCGGTCAAAACCACATTTAAATGTCGGTACAATAGGGCATGTAGATCACGGTAAAACAACATTAACTGCAGCTATTACAAAGGTATTATCAGATGCAGGTCATTCTTCAGCAACATCTTTTGATCAAATTGATAATGCTCCAGAAGAAAAAGAAAGAGGTATAACAATTAACTCTTCACACGTTGAGTATGCAACAGCTAATCGTCATTACGCTCACGTTGACTGTCCAGGTCACGCCGATTACGTAAAGAACATGGTAACTGGTGCTGCGCAAATGGATGGTGCTATACTTGTGGTTGCTGCTACAGATGGACCAATGCCACAAACTCGTGAGCACATCCTTCTAGGACGTCAGGTAGGAATTCCTCGTATGGTTGTATTCATGAATAAAGTGGATATGGTTGATGATGAAGAATTAATCGAATTAGTTGAAATGGAAGTTCGTGAGCTTTTAAGTTTTTACGAATATGATGGTGATAATGGACCTGTAATCGCAGGATCCGCATTAGGAGCTTTAAACGGTGAGAAAAAATGGGTTGATACAGTTTTGGAGCTTATGGAAGCTGTTGATAAATGGATTGAAGAGCCTTTAAGAGAAGTTGATAAAGATTTCTTAATGCCAATTGAGGATGTATTTTCAATTACAGGGCGTGGAACGGTAGCAACAGGTCGTATAGAGACTGGGATTGCAAATACTGGAGATGCTGTAGATATCATTGGTATGGGAGCTGAAAAATTAACTTCTACAATTACTGGTATCGAAATGTTCCGTCAAATCTTAGATAGAGGTGAGGCTGGAGATAATGCAGGTATATTGCTAAGAGGTATTGCTAAAGAAGATATTAGAAGAGGAATGGTAATATGTAAGCAAGGTTCAGTTACTCCTCATGCTAAATTTAAAGCAGAGGTCTATGTTCTTAAGAAAGAAGAAGGTGGACGTCATACTCCATTCCATAATAACTACCGTCCACAGTTTTACGTTCGTACTACTGATGTTACAGGAACAATTATGCTTCCTGATGGAGTTGAAATGGTAATGCCAGGTGATAACTTAACAATACATGTTGAATTGCTTCAAGCAATTGCAATGAATGTTGGTCTTCGTTTTGCAATCCGTGAGGGTGGTAGAACAGTAGGTGCCGGTCAGGTTACTGAAATATTAGACTAAAATATTACATTAAAAGTTTTTTAAGGTGTCCTGATTATATCGGGACGCCTTGACTTTTATAACGGGTAGAGTGTAATAATTGCCCAAAGAAACGGGTTTAGCTCAGTTGGTAGAGCACTGGTCTCCAAAACCAGGTGTCGTGAGTTCGAGTCTCTCAACCCGTGCAAAATATCAAATTGTATAAAAAACAATTTTTTATAAAGAATTAATAAAATAAGTATAAAATGATAAACTACATTAAAGAGTCGTATAATGAACTTAAAAATCATGTTACTTGGACTACATGGTCTGAAGGGCAGCGTTTAACAGTTATTGTTGCAGCATTTTCAGTAGTGTTAGCTTTACTTGTTTTTGGAATTGACACTGTATTTAGTGGTGTTATTAGTAGATACTTTGAATGGATCAAGTCTTAATATATATAGATGACTGAAGTTAAAAGTGCAAAAAAGTGGTATGTTATTCGTTCTGTAAGCGGAAAGGAAAACAAAATCAAAGAATATATAGAGTCTGAGATTGTTAGATTAAATCTTCAGGATTTTATTGAGCAAATTTTAGTTCCTACTGAGAAAGTAGTTCAAATTCGCAATGGAAAAAAAATAAACAAGGAAAGGGTATTTATTCCTGGTTATATTATGGTACAAGCAGATTTAGTAGGAGAGATTCCTCATATTATAAAATCTGTAAATGGAGTAATTGGGTTTTTAGGTGAAGTAAAAGGTGGAGAGCCTGTGCCTTTAAGGCAAGCAGAGGTAAACAGATTGTTAGGGAAAGTAGATGAACTATCTGTTAAAGATGAAAATGTAAACATACCTTATACCATGGGGGAAACTATTAAAGTAATAGATGGTCCTTTTAATGGGTTTAATGGAACTGTTGAGAAAATATTTGAAGAAAAGCGTAAACTTGAAGTAATGGTTAAAATATTCGGAAGAAAAACACCATTAGAATTAAGTTTTATGCAAGTTGAAAAAGTTTAATTGTTGCACGCTATAAATAGTTTTTTCTTGGGCTTCCACCGAAGAAAAAATAAAATTAATTAAAATTAAAAGATGGCAAAAGAAGTAGATAAAGTAGTAAAATTACAAGTTCGAGGTGGAGCTGCTAACCCATCACCACCAGTTGGACCCGCTTTAGGTGCTGCCGGTGTGAATATTATGGAGTTCTGTAAGCAATTTAATGCTAGAACTCAAGATAAGCAAGGAAAAGTGTTGCCAGTTGCGATTACAGTGTTTAAAGACAAATCTTTTGATTTTGTTATAAAAACACCTCCAGCTGCAGTGCAAATCCTTGAAGCTGCCAAATTAAAAAAAGGATCTGGCGAGCCACACGTAAAGAAAGTAGCAAAAATAACCTGGGATCAAGTAAGAGCAATTGCTGAAGACAAAATGCCGGATTTAAATGCATTTAGCATAGAATCTGCAATGAAGATGGTAGCTGGTACTGCAAGATCAATGGGAGTGAATGTAAAAGGTGGTGAATCCCCTTTTTAATCCGAAAAAAGAATCTATAAAATGGCAAGATTAACAAAAAAGCAAAAGGAAGCCCAAGCAAAAGTTGAACCTGGAAAGGTTTATAACGTTGCAGATGCATCTGCTTTAATAAAAGAAATCACCAACGTAAATTTTGATGCATCTGTTGATTTAGCAGTGCGTCTAAACGTAGATCCACGAAAAGCTAATCAAATGGTACGTGGTGTTGTTACCTTACCACATGGTACAGGTAAAGACGTTAAAGTATTAGCATTAGTTACTCCAGATAAAGAGGCGGAAGCTAAAGAGGCTGGAGCGGATTATGTTGGTTTAGATGAGTACCTCGACAAAATAAAAGGAGGATGGACAGATGTCGACGTTATTGTGACTATGCCAAGTGTAATGGGAAAATTAGGACCTCTAGGACGTGTTTTAGGACCTCGTGGATTAATGCCTAACCCAAAAACTGGTACAGTAACAATGGATGTTGCTAAGGCTGTTTCAGACGTTAAAGCTGGTAAAATCGACTTTAAAGTAGAAAAGACTGGTATTGTTCACGCTGCAATTGGAAAAGCATCTTTCGATGCTGATAAAATTGAAGGAAACGCAAAAGAATTATTAACAACCCTTGTAAAATTGAAACCTCAATCTTCAAAAGGAATTTATATTAAAAGCATTTTTATGTCGAGTACTATGAGTCCAAGTATTGAGATTGATACAAAAAGATTTGCTGAGTAGTAAAATTTAGAACTTATGACAAGAGAAGAAAAATCACAAGTAATAGAAAATTTAACTGCACAGTTAGCTGATAGCGCAACTATTTATTTAGCTGATATATCGGGTCTTAATGCAGGAGATACGAGTAACTTAAGAAGGGCTTGTTATAAAGCTGGAGTTAAGTTAGAAGTCGTTAAAAATACATTGCTTAAAAAAGCAATGGAAAGTTCTGATAAGGATTTTGGTGAACTACCAGAAGTTCTTAAAGGGAATACATCAATTATGCTTGCTGAAACTAGCAATGCACCAGCAAAGGTTATTAAGGCATTTAGAAAAAAATCTGACAAGCCATTACTTAAGGGAGCATTCATTGAAGAAGCAATTTACGTTGGAGACGATCAATTAGATACACTAGTTAATATCAAGTCGAAAGACGAACTTATTGGAGATATTATTGGATTATTACAGTCTCCTGCTAAGAATGTTATTTCTGCACTTAAATCTAGTGGAGGAACAATTGCAGGTATTGTTAAAACCCTATCAGAAAGAGAAGGTTAAAATATTAGTATCATTAAAATTAAAATATAAAAATTAAATTACTTAAAACGATAGAAAATGGCAGATTTAAAAGATTTCGCAGAACAATTAGTTAACTTAACAGTAAAAGAAGTTAATGAATTAGCTGGAATATTAAAAGAAGAATACGGTATAGAGCCTGCTGCAGCTGCAGTAGCTGTTGCTGCTGGCGGTGCTGCTGGTGGTGGCGAAGCCGAAGAAGAAAAATCAGAATTCGACGTAATTCTTACAGCTCCAGGTGGGTCTAAATTAGCAGTTGTAAAACTTGTTAAAGAACTTACAGGACTAGGTCTTAAAGACGCTAAGGGATTAGTTGATAATGTTCCGTCTCCTATTAAGGAAGGTGTAGCAAAAGATGAAGCTGAAGCTTTAAAAGCACAGTTAGAAGAAGCTGGTGCAGAGGTTGAGCTTAAGTAAGCTCACAACGCACCAAACCCTAAGGTTTAGGTCTTTCCTTTCGATGGAATAGACCTAAACCATTTTGCGTATATAATGGTTTCGCCATTATTATACGCGTTCACTGTTTTATTATAATTAAAATTCGTCCATAGATGTCAGCAACGCAAACTGAAAGATTGAATTTTTCCACAGTAAAGAATAAGCCTGATTATCCAGATTTTTTGGATATTCAAATTAAATCTTTTCAAGATTTTTTTCAATTGGAAACCAAATCCGATAGAAGAGAAACAGAAGGTCTTTACAAAACCTTTTTGGAAAATTTCCCAATTACCGATACCAGAAATCAATTTGTATTAGAGTTTTTAGATTATTTTGTAGATCCTTCAAGGTATTCCATTCAGGAGTGTATTGAGCGCGGATTAACTTATAGTGTACCCTTAAAAGCTCGTTTAAAACTATATTGTACTGATCCAGAACATGAAGATTTTGAAACAATTGTACAAGATGTTTATCTAGGAACTATACCTTACATGACTCCAAACGGAACTTTCGTTGTTAACGGAGCAGAACGTGTTGTTGTTTCTCAACTACACCGTTCACCTGGTGTTTTCTTTGGTCAATCATTTCACGCAAATGGTACGAAATTATATTCAGCAAGAGTAATACCTTTTAAAGGCTCTTGGATTGAATTTGCTACCGATATAAATCAAGTAATGTACGCTTATATCGATAGAAAGAAAAAATTACCAGTTACTACGCTTTTCCGTGCTATCGGTTTTGAAAGAGATAAGGATATTCTTGAAATATTTGACCTAGCAGAAGAAGTAAAAGCATCAAAAACTGGTCTTAAAAAATATTTAGGAAGAAAATTAGCTGCACGTGTTTTAAAGACATGGCATGAGGATTTTGTTGATGAAGATACTGGGGAAGTTGTTTCTATCGAAAGAAATGAAATTATACTAGACCGTGATACTATTCTTGAAAAAGATCATATCGAAGAGATTATTGAATCTGGTTCTAAAACAATACTTCTACACAAAGAAGATAATTTACAAGCTGATTATGCAATTATTCATAATACGCTTCAAAAAGATCCAACCAATTCTGAAAAAGAAGCGGTGGAACATATATATAGACAATTGCGTAACGCAGAGCCGCCTGATGAAGAGACAGCGCGTGGTATTATTAATAAGTTGTTTTTTAGCGACCAACGCTACAATCTTGGAAATGTAGGTCGTTTTAGAATGAATAAAAAATTAGGTCTTGATATACCAATGGATAAGTTAGTTCTTACCAAAGAAGATATTATAACCATAATTAAATTTTTGATTGAACTTATTAACTCAAAAGCTGAGATTGATGATATTGATCACTTATCAAATCGTCGTGTACGTACAGTAGGTGAGCAACTTTCTTCTCAATTTGGTGTCGGTTTAGCTCGTATGGCCCGTACCATTAGAGAGCGTATGAACGTTCGTGATAATGAAGTTTTTACTCCAATTGATTTAATTAACGCAAAGACACTATCTTCCGTTATTAATTCATTTTTTGGTACTAATCAGTTATCTCAGTTTATGGATCAAACCAATCCAATTGCTGAAATTACTCACAAACGTCGTCTTTCTGCATTAGGACCTGGTGGTCTTTCTAGAGAGAGAGCCGGTTTTGAGGTACGTGATGTTCACTTTACTCACTATGGAAGACTTTGCCCAATTGAAACTCCTGAAGGACCGAATATTGGATTAATATCTTCTCTTTCTGTTTATGCAAAAGTAAACTATTTAGGTTTTTTAGAAACTCCTTACCGTAAGGTTGAAAATGGAGTTATCGATTTAAAAAGTGAACCTATTTATCTTTCTGCTGAAGAAGAAGAAGATAAATTAATTGCGCAAGCACATATTGATATAGCTGACGATGGTACTATAAATACGGAAAAAGTTATTGCTCGTATGGAAGGTGATTTCCCAGTAGTGGAATCCAAAGATATACACTACACGGATGTTGCACCAAATCAAATTTCATCCATTTCAGCATCTTTAATTCCTTTCTTAGAACATGATGATGCGAATCGTGCATTGATGGGATCAAACATGATGCGTCAAGCAGTACCATTAATGAGAGCTGAGTCTCCTATTGTTGGAACAGGTCTAGAGCGTCAGGTTGCATCAGATTCACGTGTGCTAATTAATGCAGAAGGAGCTGGAGTTATCGAATATGTTGATGCTAACGAAATTACTATTAAGTATGATCGTACAGAAGATCAACAATTAGTTAGTTTTGATGGAGATTCAAAAACGTACAAATTAATTAAGTTTAGAAAAACAAATCAAAGTACTTCTATAAACTTAAAACCTATAGTTCAAAAAGGTGATAGAGTTGAGAAAGGTCAAGTCTTATGTCAAGGATACGCAACTCAAGCTGGTGAATTAGCTTTGGGTAGAAATATGAAAGTAGCCTTTATGCCTTGGAAAGGTTATAATTTTGAGGATGCAATTGTAATTTCTGAAAAAGTAGTTCGTGATGATATATTTACTTCTATTCACATAGATGAATATTCATTACAAGTTAGAGATACTAAATTAGGTAATGAAGAACTTACAAATGATATTCCTAATGTTTCTGAAGAGTCTACTAAAGATCTTGATGAACACGGTATGATTCGTATTGGAGCAGAAGTAAAGCCAGGTGATATTTTAATTGGAAAAATTACTCCAAAAGGAGAAAGTGATCCAACTCCTGAAGAAAAATTACTTCGAGCAATTTTTGGTGATAAAGCTGGTGATGTAAAAGATGCTTCTTTAAAAGCTTCTCCATCATTACATGGTGTTGTTATTAATAAAAAATTATTTGCACGCTCAGTTAAGGATAAGCGAATGAGGGCTCAAAATAAAGAAGAAATTGCTTTATTAGAAGATGAGTTTTATAAAAAATTCGATGAACTTAGAGATATTCTTGTTGAAAAATTATTTACAATTGTTTCAGGTAAAACAGCTCAAGGGGTAGTTAACGACCTTGGAGAAGTTGTTTTCCCAAAAGGGAAAAAGTATACCTTAAAAATGTTAAATGAAATAGATGATTATACTCATTTAACAGGTGGGACATGGACAACTAATTCAGAAACAAATGATTTAGTTGAAGATTTAATGCACAATTACAAGATTAAAGAAAACGATTTACAAGGTAATCTTCGTCGTGAGAAATTTGCTATTTCTGTTGGTGATGAATTACCATCTGGTATTTTAAAACTTGCAAAAGTATATGTTGCTAAAAAACGTAAACTTAAAGTAGGTGATAAAATGGCGGGACGTCATGGTAACAAAGGTATTGTAGCTCGTATTGTGCGTGAAGAAGACATGCCTTTTTTAGAGGACGGAACACCAGTAGATATCGTTTTAAATCCGTTAGGAGTACCTTCTCGTATGAATATTGGTCAAATTTATGAAACAGTTCTTGGATGGGCTGGTCAAAAATTAGGTCAGAAATATGCGACACCAATTTTTGATGGTGCAACTATAGAAGAAATCACAGCATTAACAGAAAAAGCCGGAGTTCCTGAATTTGGGCATACCTATTTATATGATGGTGGGACTGGTCAGCGATTTGATCAAAAAGCAACCGTTGGAGTTATTTATATGATTAAGTTAGGTCATATGATTGATGATAAAATGCACGCTCGTTCTATTGGGCCTTACTCATTAATTACACAACAACCTCTTGGTGGTAAAGCACAATTTGGGGGTCAACGTTTTGGTGAGATGGAAGTTTGGGCATTAGAGGCTTATGGAGCTTCCAGTACACTTAGAGAAATATTGACAGTGAAATCTGATGATGTTGTTGGTAGAGCTAAAACTTACGAAGCAATCGTAAAGGGTGAAGCAATGCCAGAACCAGGACTTCCAGAATCATTTAACGTGTTAATGCACGAATTAAAAGGTCTAGGACTAGACATTAGACTAGAGGAATAATTTAATCCCCGTGAAAGCGGGGATCGATCATAAAGTCATTTAAGACTTACTGAAGCCTAAAAACTTCAATCTTAATTTTACAAAGCATAGTACATAGCATTATGGCAAGAAATAAAGAAATAGTAGCAAAGAAATTTAACAAAATTTCGATTGGGTTTTCCTCACCAGAAGCGATTTTAGCTGAATCTCGCGGGGAAGTATTAAAACCTGAAACAATTAACTACCGTACTCATAAACCAGAACGTGATGGTTTATTTTGTGAGCGTATATTCGGACCTATTAAAGATTACGAATGTGCCTGTGGAAAATATAAAAGAATACGTTACAAGGGAATCGTTTGTGACCGTTGTGGTGTAGAAGTAACTGAAAAAAAAGTACGTCGTGATCGAGTAGGACACATTAATTTAGTGGTTCCTGTTGCTCACATTTGGTATTTCCGTTCTTTACCTAATAAAATTGGATATCTTCTTGGATTACCATCTAAGAAGTTAAATATGATTATTTATTATGAGCGTTATGTTGTTATTCAGCCGGGTAATGCAATTAATGAGGAAGGAGAACCAGTTCAAAAAATGGATTTCTTAACAGAAGAAGAATACCTAACTATTTTAGAAACACTTCCTCAAGAAAATCAATATTTAGATGATGAAGATCCAGAGAAATTCATCGCTAAAATGGGAGCTGAATGTATGATTGATTTATTAAGAAGAATCAATCTAGACGATTTATCTTTTGAATTGCGTCACAAAGCAAATAATGAAACTTCTAAGCAACGTAAAACGGAAGCGTTAAAACGATTGCAAGTTGTTGAAGCTCTTCGTGAATCTAATAAAAATAGAGTGAATAAGCCAGAATGGATGATTATGAAGGTGGTGCCAATTATTCCACCAGAATTACGTCCTTTAGTACCTCTTGATGGAGGTCGTTTTGCAACTTCTGATTTAAATGATCTTTACCGAAGGGTAATTATTAGAAATAATCGTCTAAAGCGATTAATGGAGATTAAAGCTCCTGAAGTAATTTTACGTAATGAGAAGCGTATGCTTCAAGAGTCAGTAGATTCATTATTTGATAATACACGTAAATCTTCAGCAGTTAAAACTGATTCAAACCGTCCTTTAAAATCTTTATCAGATTCTTTAAAAGGTAAACAAGGTCGTTTCCGTCAAAACTTATTAGGAAAACGTGTGGATTATTCAGCACGTTCGGTGATTGTTGTTGGACCAGAATTAAAATTATCTGAATGTGGTATTCCTAAGGGGATGGCTTCAGAACTTTACAAACCTTTTATTATTAGAAAACTAATTGAAAGAGGAATTGTAAAAACGGTTAAATCTGCAAAAAAAATTATAGATAAGAAGGAACCAGTTGTATGGGATATTTTAGAGAATGTTTTAAAAGGTCATCCTGTATTATTAAACCGGGCTCCTACGCTTCACCGTCTAGGTATACAAGCGTTTCAGCCAAAATTAATTGAAGGAAAAGCGATCCAATTACATCCATTAGCCTGTACTGCATTTAATGCGGATTTTGATGGGGATCAGATGGCAGTTCACTTGCCACTTGGACCAGAAGCAATTTTGGAGGCACAATTATTAATGCTAGGTTCTCATAATATATTAAATCCAGCAAATGGTTCACCAGTTGTGGTACCGTCTCAGGATATGGTATTAGGTCTTTATTATATGACCAAACTTAAAAAATCTACAGAAGATTATAAAGTTATTGGAGAGGGAATCACTTTTTATTCCGCTGAAGAAGTAATTATCGCATACAATGAAAAAAGAGTAGAATTAAATGCGGAAATTAAAATTAGAACTAAAGATTTTAACAAAACAGGAGAATTAGTTTATCAAGTAATTACAACTACTGTTGGTAGAGTAATTTTTAATGAAAATGTTCCAGAAGCTGCAGGTTATATTAATGAAGTATTGACAAAAAAGTCTCTTAGAGATATTATTGGTGATATTCTTAGAGTAACTTCAGTTCCTATAACTGCAGATTTCCTTGATGAAATTAAAACATTGGGGTATAAATTTGCCTTTGAAGGTGGATTGTCTTTTAGTTTAGGTGATATTATTATTCCTGAGGAAAAAACAGGAATGATTAAAAAAGCAAATAGTCAAGTAGATGCTATTATAGGTAATTATAATATGGGTCTTATTACTAATAATGAAAGATACAATCAAGTAATTGATATTTGGACAGCTACCAATGCAGAATTGACAGAATTGTCTATGAAGCGTATTCGTGAAGACAAGCAAGGATTTAACTCAGTATTTATGATGCTTGATTCTGGTGCAAGGGGTTCTAAAGAACAAATTCGTCAGTTAACTGGTATGCGTGGATTGATGGCAAAACCTAAAAAATCTACTTCAGGAGGTGGTGAAATTATCGAAAATCCAATTCTTTCTAACTTTAAGGAAGGATTATCAATTCTTGAATATTTCATCTCTACTCACGGTGCTCGTAAAGGTCTTGCTGATACGGCTTTAAAAACAGCTGATGCAGGATACTTAACTCGTAGACTTGTAGATGTGTCCCAGGATGTAATTGTTAATATTCATGATTGTGGTACACTAAGAGGTATTGATGTTTCTGCATTAAAGAAAAATGAAGAAGTTGTTGAAACTTTAGCAGAAAGAATCGTAGGTCGTACTTCATTACACGATGTTTATGATCCTTTAACAGAAGAATTATTTGTAGCTTCTGGAGATCACATTACAAACGAAATAGCTAAAAAAATAGAAGTATCACCTATAGATTCTATAGAGGTGCGTTCAGCATTAACTTGTGAAGCTAAAAAAGGAATTTGTGCAACTTGTTATGGTAGAAATTTAGCTACTAATAAGATGGTGCAAATGGGTGAAGCTGTTGGTGTAGTAGCAGCACAATCTATTGGAGAGCCAGGTACACAGTTAACGCTGCGTACATTTCACGTTGGTGGTGTTGCAGGTAATATTTCAGAAGAGAATAAATTAACAGTGAAGTTTGATGGAATTGCTGAAATAGAAGATCTTAAAACTGTAAAAAGTAAAGATAAAGAAGGTAATGTTGTTGATGTAGTAATTTCTAGGACTTCAGAAGTTAAATTAAAAGATAAGAAAACAGGAATTACACTAAGTACAAATAATATTCCTTACGGTTCACACATTTTTGTTAAAAATGGTTCGAGTCTTAAAAATGGAGATATTGTTTGTCAATGGGATCCATTTAACGGTGTAATTATTTCTGAATTTTCTGGTAAAATTCAATATGAAAACTTAGAACAAGGTATTACTTATCAAGTAGAAATTGATGAACAAACCGGTTTCCAAGAAAAAGTAATTTCTGAATCTAGGGATAAAAAGAAAATTCCAACCCTGTTAATAATGGGTAAGAATGATGAAATAATTCGTTCTTATAACCTTCCGGTTGGAGCTCACCTTATGGTAGATGATGGTGAAACTGTGAAAATTGGTAATATCTTAGTTAAAATTCCTCGTAAATCATCTAAAGCAGGTGATATTACTGGTGGTCTTCCTCGTGTAACGGAATTATTTGAAGCTCGTAATCCTTCTAACCCTGCTGTAGTAAGTGAGGTAGATGGTGTTGTTTCATTTGGTAAAATTAAGCGTGGTAATCGTGAGATTATAGTGGAAACTAAATTTGGTGATATTAAAAAATATCTAGTGAAATTATCAAATCAGATTTTAGTACAAGAAAATGATTTTGTACGTGCAGGAATGCCATTATCTGACGGGTCAATTACACCATTAGATATTTTAAATATTAAAGGACCATCAGCGGTTCAGCAATACTTAGTAAACGAAGTTCAGGAAGTATATCGATTACAAGGTGTAAAAATTAATGATAAACACTTTGAGGTTGTAGTGCGTCAAATGATGCGTAAAGTTAGACTTGTTGATCCAGGTGATACTTTGTTCTTAGAAAATCAATTAGCTCATAAATTTGATTTTATCGAAGAAAATGATAAAATATTTGGAATGAAGGTAATTGAAAGTGCAGGAGATTCTGAAACACTAAAAGAAGGACAAATCATTTCGTCTAGGGATTTACGTGATGAAAATTCAATTCTTAAGAGAACTGATAAGCAACTTGTTGTAACTAGAGACGCAGTACCTGCTACGGCAACACCAATCTTACAGGGTATTACACGTGCTTCATTACAAACTAAATCGTTTATTTCTGCAGCTTCCTTCCAGGAAACTACAAAGGTATTAAACGAAGCAGCAGTAAATGGTAAAGTGGATACGCTTGAAGGATTGAAAGAAAATGTTATCGTAGGTCATAGAATACCAGCAGGGACAGGAATGCGTAAATATGAAACTATTATCGTTGGTTCTAAATCTGAGTTGGAAGAAATGACTCGTGAGAAGCAAGAAGTGAATTATAATTAATATAAAAATCAGTTTTTACAACTGCAATGTTATTAATATTTTCAAAATCCCGATTTCTATCGGGATTTTGTTTTTAAACTAATAACAGATTTCTACCTTTGTAGAAACAAAATAATATAAAGATGTCAGATTCAAATAAAAATAAGAAAGGTC
>Ga0129332_1397522_pt1 | contig 14027 bp, 13 predicted proteins | sample CPBNA2_8_FD_109912 | JGI IMG/M metagenome (GOLD analysis project Ga0129332, IMG submission 109912) | Freshwater to marine salinity gradient microbial communities from Chesapeake Bay, USA - CPBay_Spr_31_0.2_RNA2 (Metagenome Metatranscriptome) | ecosystem: Environmental > Aquatic > Marine >... | reverse complement strand
TTTTGGGTTAATAATTGGTCTCAATCTTTAGAGCAAAGAAGAGATACACCGGCAAGCTTCCATTTCATTGGTGCTGTAAGTCCCTTGTTTGGATGTTGTGGAGCTCCGGCAGCTTCAGCCTTAAGATAGCATCTGAAGATCAAATATCTATCGTTTCTGAGTGGGTAGATGTAGACTGGGCATGAGTAAGCGATCTTCTCCAAGTTGGCAAGTTCAGCCTTGGCCTTGTTACCACCACCTTGTCCTGGCTTATCTCCACCTGATGCAACTGACACGGCAGAAACATGGAGAATTGGGAATTGATAGTAAAGCTCCTTTGGTTGAGAATCTTCGAGTCTCTTCTCATTCTTGTTCCATCCTGCACCTTCAAGGAAGAGTCCATGGACGTAAACACCCTCAGGTGGTGAGTTGAGTTGTTTTCCTTCGATTCTTCCATCATCACCTTGAATGACATCCTTAAGAACATCAGAGGTGAACTCTACTTCATCAAGAGACCAAGCTTGAGCTTTTCTCTGTCTGGTAACTTCCTGCTTCATGGAAGTCAAGAAACCTTGTGGGTTAAAGAATCCAGTCAACCAGAATGATGGTGGTCTCTCCTTGAATACCCAGTTGTTGAGTTGGTAGTGTCTATCGAGAAGACCCTTGATCCATCCAGCAAGTGATTAGGTCAACCAGGAGATCTCAGCACCAGTTGGGTCATATTGCCACTTCTTTGGTACTCTGAAATCGAACACAGCATTGATAGAGTCAACGATATCTGGGGTCATGATAATGGATCCGTCAATAGCATCAATCATGTCATTCATGGTTCTTCTGACGATGGTCAAGATGGTTTGGAATCTCTAGATTTCTTGAGACAAGAAAATGTTGAGAGGGATAAGGTCGTATCTACCAGCCTCACCAAGACCTTTTGGTCCTCTCAAGTTCTTGAGTCTCTCTTGAATATCGATCCAGATGAAATCAACAGGGAGCATTGGGAGGAGCTCTTTCTCGATCTTCTCCTTAACGGTGTCTTCACGAGACATACCGCCACCACCACCTGAGTCCTTTGGCATGGTATCGAGCAAAACGTTGATCATAGCAACAGACTCTTGGAGTCTGAAAGTCAAATCAGCATTTGGATGGAGACCGAAAATTGGTGGACCATCGTTTGCTGGCATCTTGTTGATGTACTCCATGAATCTTGGATGCTCTTGGGCATCTGGGATATGATAGTTGAATTCTGTAATCAACTGGTTGAAGCAGTAGTTTGGAGCAAAGATTTACTCTTGGATCCAGAATTGAGTGTAGCAACCGAACATCTCTCTGTCGAGACCATCCGTGATCTTACCACCGTATTGTACATCGGAGACCATGTATTGAATAGCTTTCCATGAGATTGGAATGCTGAGATTCATTGATGTGGTCATGTGCTTCTCGATGTAGGTCAAAGAAGCCTCAAGATCGGAGTTGTTGAATGCGTATGGGATACAGAATCCAAGTGGTCCGAACTTCTTTCTTTCTTGAATAACGGCATGCATGAAGCAAAGAGCGAAGACAATTGATCTCCATTTGTCATATGGCTCAACCTTTTCAAGGAAGTCTTGATTGACCATAGTTTGGAAGGTTCTAGAAAGACCGGCTTGGATACCCTTTGGTGGATCAGTGGCGTTCTTAATAGCCATTTGGAGAAGACCAAGTGGGAAATCATTATGTGGTTCACAAGTGATCCAAAGTCTGAAATCTTAATGGACTTCTCTGTCTTTTGGATAGAGAATTTCTTCCATTTCTGCCATAAATTCTAGAGAAAGATGGCAGTTGGAAAGAACAACCCATTTACCGCTGGTCATACCTTGATCAATAAGTTGCATGGCTGGAATTTCCATTTCTTCTCCCATGGATACCTTACCAGTTGGGAATTGCTTCTTCTTCTTGGCAAACTCATCAATGGATGAAGTTGGATCGGCACCTTTAGACAAAAGATAAAGTACTGGTCTGTCTGGGAGAGTTTCTTCATACAAATCAGCGATTTGATCTGTAATTGGTTGTCCATATTCTTCTCCGAGAGTAGAAGAAATAAATTGCTGACAAGCGAGGATAGTTCTATCTTCTCTAATTGATCTAACCAAGCAGAGATGAATGAAATGACCAATACTCTGATCAGAGTTGATCTTCTCCTCATAATCTGGAACTGGGATGTTTTCTGGCTCAGCCTCATCAACCCATTTCTTCCAGACTTGCTCGTTTCTGTTAATTCTGTCTGGGAGTTCCTTGAAGAACATTGAGTGGTCGTTACCGAATTTATGCTTTGATAGAGCTTTCAAGTTCAACCAGTTCTTCTGTGCCATCCAAGAGGCGAAAGGATTGTTTCTGTCATCGATACCACCACCAGCTTTAAGAAGAAGACCGACATCAGCGCCAGTTAGACTTCCAGCCTTGATCAAGATCTTGGTGGCCATGAGAAGCTTGAAGGTAACCTTATCTCTCTCGAAGAGACCTCTGTTGATATACCTATAAACCTTTCTGTTCATCCAGGTGATGATGTTGTTGACTCTCTCTTTAACGAGTTGTGCTTTTGGAGAGGCATCAATTCCATAATCGAAGAGACCAAGGAATTGTTGGAGTGATGTGTTATACATCCAGTTGACTTGAGTCATCTCGACGATACAGAAGTAAAGGACGGCACCTCTGGCAGCAACTGGTCTGAAAAGTTCTCTCTTTTCGTTAATTTCGATAGTCTTTTCAGCGGCCTCAATGAGCTTTTCATTGACTTCTTTGGATGCGTTCTTAATGGTAGCGAGCACATCAATAATATCCGGATCATCAAGGAGGGAACCTTGGACATTAGCGAGTCTTTCCAGGAGATCATCTTCATAATCGGAAAGAATCTTTGTGTTCATGGTGACCTCTTCTTGAAGAGCTTGGATTTGATCCTCAAGATGCTTTTGCTCCTTTGAGATCAGTCTTCCAAGAAGTTGTTGTTCAAGACCACCTTATGTGACAGTGAAATCAATAATTGTGGCTTTAGCAGCGAGCTCTGGGGAGAAATGAGGGTTGGCAAGTCTTGATGTCATGTAAAGTCTAAACTTATCATCGTAATCGAACTCTTGATCAGCAAGCTTAATGAGCTTGGATCTACCCTTAACAATAATTTGTCTTTCAAGAATTGGATCAAGCATTGGATCTACTTCATTCTCGATGGATTCAATAAGGACTGGGAATCCTTCTTGGAGTGGCCACTTAAGAGCATCTCTCAAGTTGGGGTTGTTCAAAGTGAAGACACAATTTTGTTCTGTGAGGAGTGGCTCTCTAGATTTGATCCAAGAGTAGGCCTGGTTCTATGGATCAATCATGAGTGGATATCTTGAAGATCTGGTGACCATGATACCATTTTGGATGGACAAATCATCAGATGGGAGTCCCTCCATGTTCCATTGACCGATGGTGGCAGCGTCAACCAAGAATTTGGTGAGCTGGAGACCCTCAGATACTGGAATTTCCTTAGCCATAATATCATTATGGAAGTACTCGTCCAAGAGCTTGGATCTGAATTCAGAGTTGAATGGTCCGCAGTAAGATACGAAAGCGCAAGCTTTAGCAACATCACCAGCAAGTCTTTGTTTCAAGGATTTGAATTCCTTGGCACTGGCTTCCCATCTGATCTTGTTATCTTGAAGTGAGTTAATAAGTCTGTTGGCTTGGTCCATCTTTCTTCTAGTCTTGTTTGCTTTTTCGAGCAAGGCGTTCTTTTCAGCCATTTGGGCGTCGAACTTCTTTCTGAGTCTTTCCTTAAGCTCTGTTACTTCCTTGAGCTCGCCCTCAGCGGCAGCAAGATTGGTCTCAGCTTCAGCAAGCTCAGCCATCTTAATTTGAAGAAGCTTAAGTTTTGGCTTGACAATCTTTGATTGCTTATGGTAATCACTCATAGCGGCAGCCCAGACACACATACCTTCCAGAGCTGCAGAAGCCTTTTTGGCGACTGGTCCGACGAAGATTTCCTCATCCTTTGGACTTCTGAGAGTTAGATAAGGATCTAAGAGCTCAATGGTCTCCTCATTGATGTTATCTTTCTCGTTGTTGGAGAATTCAAAGAGATCCTTCAAGAAGTTATTGTTCTTCAGGGTTGCTTTGGTGTGGTTATCGAATGAATCGTTACAGAATGGAATTTCCTGCTTCAAGATATTGAGTGGTCTTAGCTTGATTGGGTCCAAACTTCTCTGGAAAAGAATATGGATGGTGTCCATAATAAGTCTTGTGGTATCTGTTGCTTGAGCCATACCGGACAATTCTTTAATATCTCCTGGTTTGATGGAGTCGACAGCTTTTTCTGCTCTTCTGAGATATGGCAGAGCAACAGCCAGATCTCTATCTGCCTATTCTTTCTCCAACATGATCTGATTCTTTTGGTTGATACAGTTCTCAGCGACAATAGCGACCTCGTCTCCCTTCTCCTTGGCCTTTTTGTTCTCGACTTCGAGCTCCTTAAGAAGTTTATCAGTAATATCTGAGGCCTCCTTAAGTTTGATTTCTTCTTTCTTAAGATCAATCTTGAGTTCCTCAACACCTGCGGCGGCTTCGTTCAATTTCTCAAGACCCTTAGAAATGTTTTGATCTTCAACATCAATGCCGTCATACTTGACCTTGTAGACATCCTTGTAGAGATCGATGAAAGCAAGATAAGACTTGGGGGTGACATAGACATGTCGTCTCATTCTGGCGTAGTAAACTTCGCAAACCTCTGTAACAAGGTCATGAACTTTACCCATGTGTTGCTCAAGAGCGGTTCTTACATCCTTTTTGGCGTCCATTTTGAAGCCCTGCATCTTTTTGCTAGATACGGAAATCAAAGCATCCTCGGGCCATGGGAGGAACCAATTAATACTGCACTGTGAGAACAGAGATGGGAACTTTTGGGATCTATCTCTGAACTTGGTACCAACTGGGGAGAAGGCAAGGACCATATGGAGGCAATCCTTGACTCTGTTGATGAAGAAGTTCCAGAGCTCTGGGATGGTTGGATCGGCACCCTTGAGTCCGGTATCCTTGATATAGATATTTTTGCATTCAAGAGAAACAACATCCTTCTCATCCTTTGGAATGAGACCGGGAATCTCACCAGTAGCAAGCATGGAGTTGATAGCTTCAAGGAAGGTCTCTGATTTAATTTCGGCATCAGTCATAATGAATGTAACGTTGTTACCCTTTGGACCAGCCTCAGTGTAAAGGTTCTTGACATCATCCTTCAAGTTGTTGTCGTTGTAAGTTTTGGTAAGGGAAATCTAGAAGAAGATTTGCTTGCAAATGAAGGAAGAGAGCTTGGTCAAGGATTGCTTACCGGAACCACCGACACCTACAAGTAGGATGTTTCCTGATGGAGTTCCGATAATTCTTGTGATTCTCAAAAGATGCTTGAGGGCATCGTCGAAGATAACCAAGTTCATTTGTTTGGATGGGTTCTTCTCGTTGTAAGCCTCAAGTTTATTGTTGCATCTTTATTTGATGGACTCAATATCTGGGCAAGCCTCATAAACGAATGGGGCTTCAGCAACAAGCTCGCCATATTCATCGAACTCATCTTCTCTCTGGAAGTCAGCGAAGAAGTGGTTGGTCATGAGTTGTTCATCATCGAATCCGAGGGAGTCTCTGAACTTCTCTTTGGTCACTCTATCGAGCATGTCGGAGAAGATCTTCTTATCGTTGTTGTTGATAAGTTTATCTACGAAAGTTCTGTCACACTCATGTCTCCAGAGAGAGATGAGGAAGAGTTGTGGCATGATCTTCTCCTTGATGTTGGAGCAGTTGGCAATAACCTTATACTCTGGCTTTCCTGCGACTGTGCAGATTCCTTAGAACACTCTTGCAAGTTCACGAATAGTGAAAGTGTAATGGAACTTGGTTGGGGTTGGCAAGAGTCTTCTCTTGACTGCGTCCCAAATGCTGATGGTGGCATCAACCAATGGAATTCTCATGTCAGTGACTTCCTTGGTGTACTTCTTTGGGTTGAAGAGTACCTCCAAGATTCTACCATAGATGTTCTCAATAGATTTCTGGGATGGTGGAGTCATGTTGACTGAGAAGAAAGATCTCTTAAGTCTTGGTGGGATATCATTTCTACCTCCACCTGGATGGTTCATACCACCCAAGAATTGGAGACCTTCAATCTTTTGCTCATAACCTCTGTCATCCTTGGTAAGGAAGTAGAAGTATTTAAGCTCGATCAATTGTCTGGTGATTTCGAGAGTAATCTGATCACCCCAAGCGTTGACGAAAGGCATGGAGACATCATCAAGGAAGACAGTCATTTTCTTTTGACCGGCTGGAGTGTAGGTTCTGACTTGCTTTCTCTCGACCACGGCACCGATAGACTCCTGGAAGTTATAGGGGGTGGTGGCACTGGAGAAGTTCATTCTGTGGAAGAGCATCTCGTTGGCGTCGAATTTGCTGCAGTACATCATGATGATGGAGGTCTTGGCAGTACCTGGTCCTCCTACGAGGAGGGTGTTGTTGTGAGCTGGCTCATTTCTCTTCTCGGATCTCATGACTGGGAGCTGGGCGATCTTTTGGATGATATACTCGGCTCTGGTGGAATCAGCAGTTGGGATGAGGAGCTGAGAGAAAGCGATTCTCTTGGGAGGGTTCCACATCTCAGCGGCCCAGATGGTCCATTGGAGAGTGGTCTCACTAACGTAGTAGTCGTAAACAGTCTCGTGGTCAACCTGAATCTTTTGTGGGCTGATTGGTGGGAGAGGTGCGTTCTTTGAGTCAAGGAACTTGTGGAATTTCTCTCTGTCTTCTTGCTCGAAGAGACCACCGAAGGACCAGATCAAGCAGTAGATGAAGAGTCTCTCAAAGGCTTGCTTATCGATTTGCTTTCCAGCGGTAATGTGTTGCTGGAGGAGGGCTTGCATGAGATTAAGTTGATGGTTAATTCTGCAAAGCTCTGGGCAAGGCATAACAAAGTGATAGTTCTTGTTAAGCTCGGTGTGAAGGGCTGGCTTCTCGATATATTTTTCAACGAATTCATTCATCCAGGCGGTCTCGTCTGGGTTGCAATATCCTTTGATCTCAACTCTATCCTTGCACCAGGTATCAACAAGTGGTCTCCAGAACAAATCAGTGTCTGATACGTAAATAATACCGCATCTTGATACAGTGGCTGGGGAGGCATTGTTCAAGTTCTCGACCTCGAATGTCATCTTGGTAGTATCAGACATTGGAATTCTCTAGGCGTTAGCAAGGGTTAGAATTCTGTTATCGTCAAGTACTGTGTTCAAGTTCTCAATCCAAATAGCATCGACTGGACCATCGCAAACAATCCAAGAAGTATGCTTGTTTGATTTAGCGTTACACTTGAGCCAGATTTGGGAGAAAACACCTGGGATCCACTCACCAGTGACGTTGTTCATAACACCGTACATCTGTTGACCAGTGATGGATTTTGGGTTCAATCTGTAAAGCTTATGAACTTGACTTTCACTGAGAGCATCAGTAAGAGTGTTCATAATGGTGGTCTTACCACATCCTACGGTACCGACAACCATGAATCCATGACGCACGAGTGAGGTTTCGTAGAGCTGAATGATCTTGATGAACCAGTCCTTGACTTCAAGGAGATTGTTGTCCTTCAATAATCTTCTGACGGAGGTCTCGACTTCTTTATAGACTTTCTTTGGGATGGCAGATTGTCTTGGGAAGATATCTTTCAACAATTGCAAGAAGAGGGGGATATCTTGAGCGACGTACTTGGATAAGTTCATATCTCTCAAGGTTCTTGCCATGATCATTTCCTCATCAGTGCCTGGTGGCTCAGATCTCTTGGAGTTACCAGCAGTTCTCAATACGGACAAAATGTTTCTAAGACCGAAATCATAATGTCTTTGCTTGGAAAGCTGTTGCTCGCAAAGTTTGTAGAGTACATCGAACTTGAATGAAAGCTCAATGAAAGTGTCATAACCGACAGAGGCAAGCTTAACCATGATAATAACTTGCCTGTTTGGCACCATCATTGTTACACCTCTGAACAATACCTTCAAGTTTTCTGGGAGCTCTTGTCTACCAGCATAACCTGGGTTCATGGTAATGAAATAAGCGCAGGATTTGATCAAGATAATTGGGTTCTCCTCATTTGGGAACATGAATTTTTTAAGATCAAGTTTCTTGGCTTGAGTAATGGACTCGACCTGAGCGGCGACGACAGATAGAGTAGCAAGAGAAATTCTGTTGAACTCATCGAAGCAACCCCAAAGTCCAGATTGGCAAACACCCTTGAAGATCTTAGCCATATCTCTGTACTTATGCTCATCAGAGCAGTTGACGACAACGACGAAAATACCAAGAGTTCTACCAAGATCCTTGACAGTTTCTGTCTTACCAGTTCCTGCTGGTCCAGCTGGGGCACCACCATAGAGCATACCAAGAGCTTAGGACAAGGTAATGTAGCATCTATCAGTGAGTGGAGTAATACAGAGTCTCTCCTTAGCTCCCAAGAATTCGTAGGAGTAGGTGAACTCGACATCTGTAACGTTAATGGCCATGTGTTGGTCATCTTGTCTCCAGACACATCTAGTGTTCTTGGTCCATGAGAAATCATTGGCATCCTTAATCTTGTATTGGATGCATTCCTCTCTGATTTCAGTGAAGATCTCAAGTTGTCTTACATGGATTGTGACAAGTGTTTCGACTCTAGTTCTCAATTGCTTGTTCATTTCTTCAAGACACATCTTGGTGAGATCGGAAAGAATTTGATGAAGGAACTTCTTCTTCTTTTCAAGCTCAGTGATCTTTTCTTTGTTGCTTCTTTCAAGGCATTCTCCAACGTTGAGGGTCCAAAGAATTTGGATACCAAGAAGGGCAATTTGGGATGGGTAAGCGAAGGAAAAGTCTCTAGTGGTCATAGAGTAGCAATCTTGGGCTCCTTGCTTGCACTTAATTCTGACGGAAGCTTGCATAGACTTTTCAAGCTTTACGAGCCAGTCCTCAATGTTACCTTCAGCAAGAACTTGATCAATGAGTTGAATCTTTTCTTGATTTGGTCCCATGATTTGGATGATTTCAACCATAACCTTTCTGTTAGCCTCATCGAAGGTAACTCTGTTAATGGCATCGAAAAGCTTCTCGAAATCATCTTGGACAGCGTGTGGGTCAGATCCAACGGATAGAATCTGGAGTAAATCATCATTGGAACAGAAGTAGAATCTTGGGAAGATGTTTCTCTTGGTTTCGAGATAGTTCTCAAGCTTCTTCTGACAGACTTCGAGACCTTGTTGGAGCTCTGGAAGAGAGTTCTTCAAGATATCGTTGGAGCAGCAAGCAATAACGTTCTTTTGCTCGTGAGCTCTCTCCATGATCTTGAGCCATTGTTTGTCGATACCCTTGAACTTCTTGGACTCAACTGGCATTTGCTTAGCAATATCACCACCAGTGAAGACAGACACAAGATTGGTCCAGAGTGTTTGTACCTTAAGCCACTTTTCGATAATATCGGCAGTCTCGGCAAGGGAGGTAATCTTCTCAACGACGATAGTCTTGAATGGAGTAACATATCTCATGGCGTTCATTTGATTGAGTGCCATGATATGCTCTTCAAGCTTCTCTTGAATATCTTGGATGTTACCACCGAGCATGCAAGCCTCAACACCTTTGTATGGTTTGACCTCAAGTTCGGCTTCCTCCCAATAAGCGGCAATTTCTCCATTAAGAGATTTCTCAAGTTTCAATTGCTTATCAGCGGAGTCAGTAATATCTTCAATATCATCTTTATGTTGAAGAAGTGGGGCGGCGAGGAGTTCCTTAAGGGTGAAGGTCTCATCGTCATATGGGATTTGCTCCTTGGTCATTTCAATGATCTCGTCCCAATGTCTTGGTCTAATAGATGGCTTAGCCAAAGCTTCAACCAATGGAAGAATTTCGGTCATATCATCAATTTCTTGCTTGAGTTCCTTGTAGGCGTCCCACTGCTTAAGTTGACCTGGAAGTTTGGTGCAATCTCTAGCGAAGATATCGATTTGTTCCACCATCTTCTCCATTTCTTCAGAGATTTCCATCCAAGTGATATCCTTCCACTTGGTGATGGTATCCTTAACTTTAGAGTACAAGTTGTAAAGTTTATCGAGGAGATCGATCTCTTTCTTGGTCTTCTCAAGTTCTGGATAGGACTGATGTGGGAGACCGAAGAGTTGCTCTCCAGCGTTGTAGGAGGTGTATTTTCTTTCTCTGATTTGATACTCTTCAGATTGCATTCTGAGTCTGTTCAAAGCTTCCTTTGGCTCAATTCCGGGAACCATAGGACCATTCTCATCAAAGTCCTTTCTGAACATGACGACGTTATCGACGAGGACGTTAACACCGACGATAAGAGTCTTCTTGAACTCAGATTGTTGACTTTGGAGGTCGTTTCTGACTTGGACAGATTGTTGGACAAGATCCTCCCAATCCTTTCCGATGATTTGAGCTGGGTCTTTGTTGCCCTCCTTGTTGATCTGATCGTCATCAAGGTAGTTCTCGAGAAGGTTGTACATTTCGATAACTGGTCTGAATTCGATTTCGATGGTGGATTGCTTCTTTCTGATCTCGTCAAGAGCGTGCATGACGTTACCGAGGGAATCAATATCCTTGGCTGGCTTCTCGATCTTCAATTTGATGTGCTTGATCTCTTCAGTAAGCTTGTCCATGTTAGTCTAAGCTTTCTTAAGGAGATCCTTGGCATAGGCATCTTTCCAGAGGATGATCCACTTGTGGAGACCGGTCTTAACGTTGTTAGTCTTCAAGCTCAAGGCACCAATTTGATGATGGATCATGATGGTTCCAACTTCGTTTTCACTCTCGGTGAAGTTAAGAAGCTTGGACTCAAAGTCTTCGAGTTGAGGATTGGTGGAGTTGAAATGAGCAAGCTCCTTGTCAATCTTCTTCTTCCAGAGCCAGTTGAATTTCTCAAAGCTCTCCAAGAATTTGTTGACGTTGTTCTTAGTTCCTTGGATTGAACCAGTAAGAAGAAGAATAACCTTAACGATTTCCTTATCCTTGGCGATCCAGTCGTAGAATGGCTCTCTTTGGTCCTCTGGTTGATCCTTTTGATTCCAGTTTTGGACGTTCTTGGTTGACTTAAGAACATGGGAAGCAGCTCTGTTAATAGCGCTCTGAACCTCCTCAAGAGTTGGCTTAAGAGTGCAAGTGTCTCCCTCAAGATGGACATCGACCTCAAAGAATGGCTTCAAGATTTGCTTTGGCATGTTTCTTCTACCGCAGATTCTCTCTTTCATCTGATTGAGGGAATATTTGGTGGCATGGAGAAGAGCTTGATACATGGACCAGTTGTAGTACTTTGACAGCTTTTGGATTTCCTCAGCTGAAATTGGTTCGACATGTTGGTCAAGTTGATAAGAGCAGATGGTTTGGATAAGATCCTCAACGGCTCCCTCGACTTCGTAGTTCTTGGACTTGAGTTTCTCAGATTCTTCTCTGATCCATTCAGATTGCATCTCGACGAACTCATCAAGAGTGAAGGTCTGGGCATCTTGTGGAAGGTTGACCAAAACAGTCTTTGAGAGACTCTTGAGGTTGTTCTCAATTCTGTTCTCCATGATATCGTTGATGTTGATGATGAGTTGCTCAAGCTTGGCTAAACCTTGATGGACGTGGTTAAGATATCCATCAATGTTCATTGAAGTCCAGGTGAGGGTAACCATACCTGGTCTGAGTTTGTACTCAAGATCTTCAAGATGTGGAACCAAAAGGGATTTGGTGTTTGGTCTGATCTTGTTAACAATTCTGTCGTACTCCTTCAAGACGAACTTAAGCTCGTTGTTGTACATCTTGAATTTATCCTCTTGGAGAAGGACAATCTTGGCGCTCTCTGGAATATCAATTCCAATTCTGGTCAAGCATTTGGCTTCTCTAATAAGGGTAAGAATTTCGGTATCGAAGTTGACATAGAGTTTGTTGTTCTCTGGGTGACGGATTATGAGAGTGGCTTAAAGACCAGCTTTAGCCTTCTCGACTTCGTTAGCCCACTTCTATCTCCAGAGATACTCGAAAGAGAAGAGAGTATAACCGATCTTGTTATACATCTTCACGTATCTCTTGAGGTTGGTCTCCTTCTTGTTGATGAGGTCTTGTGGGAATTGTTCCATTGGTCCTGAGATTCTGTGGAACAAATGTCTGGACCAGGTGATGCTTCCAGAAACTGTTGGCAAGTTTCTAACCATTGGGGGGTTGTTCTTCATCTTGACGTATTGGTCTTCAATATCCTTGATCTCAAGACCGTAGTTTTGGAACAAGACGGTATACTTGGAGTTGAGGCCAGACTTGAGGTTCTCTCTGTGGAGGATGGACTTGAATTTTCTCAATAATTTAAGAGATTCCTCGATGTTGGTGATGTTCTCGAAGTTCTTATCGATGTAATCGTGGAGGGTTGACTCGACGGTGGAAACATCAACGTTGAATTCGACGAAGTCTCTATCGAACTTGTTGGTAGTGTAGTCAAGAAGTCTGTGGTTTTGTCTTTGGAGGAATGTCTTGTATTTATCGAAAGCTCTGAGGATTGGGTCAATGCCTTCGAGGTTGTGGTTTTCAAGGGTCTTGAATTGTTGGATGGTGGCGAACAAATCAATCAACTTGGAGATTCTTCTGCAGAAGAGATCAAATTTTCCGAAAATTTGATTTGGTGAGAACTCGAATTGCTTTCCTTTTGGCATGTTCATAAGTCTCTCCTTGGTGAAATCGTATTGCTTCAAGTAAGCGGCATTGAGGTCAATGCAACTTTGGAGCATTGGGATGAGTTGATCTGGTGGATAGAGTTTATCGTCCCAAAGAACGTCATCACTTTGAGGAGCACCTTTCTTGCCAGATTCACCGTTTCTGATTCTAATGAAGTTCAAGATGTTGTACTTGCAGTTAGTGATCATTTGGTTGGTGATTTTGACGAAAAGACCGGTCATTCTTTCGTTGGTGTTGTAGTATCTAGCGATGGTGTGGATCATCTTGATGCTGTTCATCAAAGCTGGGAGAATTTCCTTGATGGTCTCTGGGTTTCCTGACTCGAGTGGCTCAATGAATTTCTCAAGAGTTTGGAGATACTTGACGTTATCTTTAGCCTCGTTGAGAGCCTCAGTGACTCTAAGTTCGATTCCTCTCCACTTGGAGGTGGCAAGGTAGATCTTGGTGTCTGGTTTGGCCATGGAGTTGTTGTTGCTGGCTGAGCTGGCGGTGAGAATGTTATAAACATCTCTGCAGTTGTCACTCTTAAGTTGCTCAGAGATTCCGGTAAGCTTTCTCATTCTATTCTTCCAGTAGTCGAGCTCCTGTTGGGGTCCAGCATCCTTCTCTTCTTGCTTCTCAGCGTCAGCTCCCTCAAGAGCATCGAGGATCTTGGCACTCCATTCGTTGAAGATCTTTTGGAAGTGGTTCATCATGTCTGGGGGAACTCTGATGTTTCCTCCGGAATTGACGGCTCTGGCTGTTTCTTTAAATTCTGGGTTATAAGAATCGAGCTTGATGGTATTGTGATGACTCTTCAAAGCTTCTCTAAGCTCAATGGCGAACTTGTCAAAGACTGAGGAGAATTCAACCTTCTGCTCTCCAGCGCACTTGTTCCAGTCCTCCTCAGCGAGTCCTTCAACGAGTGGCTTGTAGACCATGTTGATGACGGAGTTGAGAGAGGTAACGGTATGCTCTGAGATCTCACCAAAGATAACATCATTATCGTGAGTACCTTTGCTGATATCTTTGGGGGTGTCGGAATCAGTAGTTCTGACAAAGTAGACACCCTTGCCTTTCAGTTTGGTCTTCTCTCCATCTGAGACGATGAATTCCTTGACGCCTCCAGAGACCTCAATGATTTCACCGTTCTCACCAGTTCTGTATGGAACTTGATAGAAAACGAAGATTCTTGATGGGCCGACACCTTTGATGAAGTCTTCCCACAACTCCGTGAATGGAGGTGCGAAGGCAGCCTAGGTATCATACTCACCAATCTTAAATGCGTCGGCGATGATGGATGCCATCCATCTGCCTCTTGCTGTTTATGCCATATTTTGTTTGGTATATGTAAG
>Ga0129332_1064889_pt1 | contig 14203 bp, 1 predicted proteins | sample CPBNA2_8_FD_109912 | JGI IMG/M metagenome (GOLD analysis project Ga0129332, IMG submission 109912) | Freshwater to marine salinity gradient microbial communities from Chesapeake Bay, USA - CPBay_Spr_31_0.2_RNA2 (Metagenome Metatranscriptome) | ecosystem: Environmental > Aquatic > Marine > Coastal... | reverse complement strand
GGCCCGAGATGGTATTTACGCCGGAGTTGGAGGACTTTCTCCTCAGAAAATTAAGAGGTTAATGAAGATGTTCCGTGAGTAACGACATATCTGCAGTATGACACAGAATATCCCAATCGTCGACTTTGCATTAATCTAAATTTCTTGAACTTATTCTCTTTTTTACATAAAATATTATAGGATAGTGCAGTTATCTCAATATGAGTGTATCATTATTTTTGTATTTTAAATTTCTACAAATAATTCTAATTCGCTGGCTAAAGGTTGTCTTGGAGTAACATAGATCTATGACAATTAATTGTTGTTTGGAAATATTTTAATGGCCATCATATCAGGAACTACTGATCTACATACTGAAATCAGCGTAATAATGCCTGAAAATGGTTCAGATTTCGTGGTGATTCCTGGTGGTCCATGGTTTTTGCGGGCCACTTTTGAACGAATTGGGTCCGATCTTGTTTTATCTGGCGCTGATGGAGAAAAACTCCTCGTTCGAGACTATTTTTCATCGGATATCCCACCCAACTTATTATCGGATGTGGGGGGCGTTCAACTTTTAGGACGGTCTGTTGAACTTCTTGTGGGGCCGCAAAATCCGAGTGTTTTTGCGCAGACTACTGAACTTTTACCGGTTGAGCCGATTGGTGTCGTAGATACGGTGGCTGGTGAGGTAATAGCGGCACGCCTAGACGGAAGCAAGGTTCGCCTTAAGCTTGGAGACCCGGTTTTTCAGGGAGACGTGCTGGAGACTTTGGACGGTGCTGGCGTAGGTGTATCTTTCTTGGATGAGAGTACATTTTCGCTTGGTGAAAACGGCCGAATGATACTCGACGAAATGATTTACGATGCTTCTGCCCAGACTGGGCAGTCAAGCCTTTCTATTCTCACGGGAACTTTTGCATTCGTTTCAGGCGCAATCGCGAAGACGGGTGTCGATAGCATGGTTCTGAATACCCCGACGGCCACTATTGGTATTCGAGGAACTGCTGGCGGCGGGAAGATTGATGCTGACGGATCCACTTCGGCAGCGCTCGTGTCAGAGAGCGGGGGGTTTGTCGGTGAGATGGTGTTCTCAAACTCTTTTGGAACGCAAATTGTAAATTCACCTAATCAGGGCGTTAGCATTGTTCCCGGCCAAGCTCCATCAGCGCCCGTGCAACTGACTTCAGCGCAAATCGCGCAAACATTTGGTTCCGCCCTGAGTGCCTTGCCCAACGCGCGGGCCTCCATAGACAACAATTCGTTAGATGCAATTGAGAGTAATATCCCAGCCTCGGGCGACCAAGAAGCAGGGGAAGGTCAGCCAGAGGTGGGCGAGGCTGAGGGTAAAGGTCAGGCGGAGCGACCACCTGTAAAAGAGCTTATTGAAGAACGAATGGCTGAGCTACAAAAGGGTGTTGAGTTAGCCAAGGCTTTCGATGAAAAAATCGAATTAGTAAAAGCTGATATTGAAAAACTTCTAAAGCCAGAAGTTAAGTTTGGCGATAGGGAGCGGGCGGAGACTTTTACACAAGCACTTGAATTAGGCGATGTACGTAATTTCGGGCCAGAAGCTGAGCCTTACCTTAAGGCGATAGAAAAAATTTCTCTTGCCGCCAAGCGAGCTGGAGATGCAGAGGACGCAGCAGCGGCTGCAGCAGCATCCCTGAGCATATCCGTGATAACAAAAGGCACAGGCAGCGGTGTCGGATTATCAATGGAGCAAGCACAAGAGCTATCTGCAATTGTGACCTCTGGAATGAAGGCTTTAGGAGCTGCAGGTGCAATTTCAGCAACGGCTTCAACAATTTCAAAGGCAGCCCTCGCCGCAGCTGCAGAGGTTGGTAGTGGTGGAAATCTTGATCCTGGGTTTATAATTAGCCTCGAAAAAACGGTCGAAAGTCTCACTATCTCTGCTGAGAAGGTTGAGAAAATTGTTGATGCGGCAATTGCTGCGTCAAAGTCTGCCTGGGAAGATGCTTATGCTGCAGCAAAAGTAGCAAAAAAAGAAGGCACTGACGCTAGTCTAATTTTATCTGAAGCGAAGCAAAATTCCATTGATAAATTTCAAATCGATGTAGACGCAAAGCTCAGTGGATCAGGTACTGACTATAGAGATCTCTCGAGCCTTGTCGATAATGTTAAATCTGGAATTGCTGACACAAAAGCGTTTATTGAAGGTAAAGAAGGTCTGGCGCAACTCTCTTCGGCATTAGATTTTGCTACGGAGGCCGCGGGGCATGCGGACGATACAGCTGCTTATGCTCAAGAAACGATGGCGGCCCTGACGCCTGAGGCTGTTTTGGAAAAGGCTGAGCTTGCACTTAGCGCTGCAACTGCAACCCAGACCGTTCAGAAAAGTGCTGATGAGGCGCTAAGCTTGTCTAGTTTAAGCGAGGGACTTCATTCGAGTGCTGCGGCTATGTTTCAATCAGCAGTCAGTTTTGACGCTACCTCTAGTGCTGAAGCTGTTGAGGGTATGGAAGGGATTGTTGACGCAATATCTGCTATAGAAGCAGCAAGCGATTTCACCACACGGTCCAATGAGGACCAAACAAAAAGCATTGCCGAATACGCTTTTCTGCAAGCTGCGGCCTCCGTTACAGAGTTCTCTCTTAGCGTTGATGAAAAAAAAGCTGAGACGTCTGCGATTGCCTCTAAATTAGAAGATGCAAGAGGTGATTTTGTTAATTTTTATGTTGGTAAAGCAGAGGCAAGGGCAACTTTAGAAGCTTATGTTGAAGCGCAAGATATTGCTCAGGCTGCACGAAGTGAAGCAAATGCCAATGTAACTAGTGCTCAATTAAAAGTCGGATTAGCGGAGGACCGATTAATTGAGGCGGGATCGGCTGAGTATGAAACAAGTGCAGAGAGAGATGCGTCTGTTTTGCTCGAGCAGCAAAAGCTTTTAAATGCGAAGGCAGAATTATCCTACTCCAAAGAGATATTTAGCCTATACGATAATGCTTCGAAAAATGTGAGCACTCAAGTTTCCTCATGGGAGGCTAAATTATCACTAGCTACTACAGGCTCTGATGATGCTCTACTTCTAATTGAAAACCTTGAGACCAGCTTGGGTGAGACGCTTGAGGAATATTTGAGTGCGACAGCCGATTTGGCTGCGGCCCAAAAGAGTGAAGCCCTTGCCAAAGGCGCTTTGGACATAGGGCGGGCTGCTGCTGAGGCTACTTTTGACGCTTCACTAGAGCTTGAGCATGAGACCCTTGTCGATGCACTCAATGAGGCCAGCGCCGCGAGCCTAGAGGCTCAGCAGTTCGCCGAATTGGCTCAATCGCATGCCGTGCCTGGGCAGAGCCCAAATAAGTATCTTGCGGCTGATGCGCGCGATGCAGCTGAAGTGGCTTATAACAAAGCGCAGGCAGCATTGTCTGACGCAACAGATGCTTACGCTGAAATTGAAATGCTGATTGGCGACACAGATGCAAGTGATAAATTATCTGACCCGATTGACTTTGCCAGTTCAAGTGCGACTGCTGTTAGTGCAAGAGCCGCATTGTTCGAGCAGGCTAAAAGTCAATTAGAACTCGCCACTGCATTTGAAGCATCTGCAGGACAATCTTATGAGCTAGCATATGCTGCCTGGGATTTAGCAACTTACATAAACCCCCATTTTAAGGCCGATAGCCCAGAAGCAGCACTCGCTAAACTTTCAAGCGAGCAAATTGATGCAAGCTCTCAATCTAAGGACCTTAAGGCTGTTGCTAATTCAAATGCGCTCAAAGAAAACGAGGCTGCTATTGCTGAACAGGCAGATGCTTTAGTAGCTCTTAAGGCATTGGAAAAGACGACAAGTGTAGCAAATCTTGCATCAGAAAATTTAATAAAGGCATCGGCTGCTTTCGCTTCTGCATCATCTTATGTTGCAGAAGCAAGTACTTTAGCCACCGCGGCAAGATTGGCTGAGAAAGAAAACAGAACTTCCGACACGTTAGTTTTTGCAGCCAAGGCGGCCGAGCTGGCAGTATTGGCTAGGGCTGCCGCAGACGAGGTCGATAGTCTCGTGTCAATTATATCTAAGCAGATTGATATTGCATCAGAAACAGCAACGGGTGCGGGGACTAACGCTGCGGAACAGTTAGAGTTAGCTGCGGGTCGTTATGGTGAGATTATGACGATTTCTGGCTCAATGGAGCAGGCCGCGCTGCAAGTAGAAAATTCGGCAAGCCTTGCCGATGCTGCTGCAAAGTTACAGCAAGCTGAAGACAATGCGGAGGCTCTGGCGTTACAAGCTGCTACTGAGGCTGCCTCTGCAGCAGCCCTAGCGGCAAAGGAGGCAAAAGCCCAAGCAGATAAAGCGGCGGAAGATCGTGCGGCAGCTCAGCTATCTGCAGCGCAAAAAGCAGAGGAATTCTCTGCGGTTGCTAAGAACAAGTCAGAGCTCGCTGAATATTTTGAAAACCTTGCTACTGGCCGCAAGAGATGTGAAGGCGTCTCTTGCTCTTGATTTTGCCAGTAAGGCTCAGGCAGCAGCTTCCGAAGCTCAGGCGGCCTCTGAGGCTGCGATGAAAATTGCTAGTGGTATGGGCACAAACGCTCTCGCGTTTGCAACAAAGGCTAATGGCTTTTCATCGCTTGCGCAGAAATCGTCAGGAGAAGCTGGCGCTGCAAGTGAATTAGCGCAGGGGTATTTGGAGGCGGCAGGAAAATGGGTTGATGGCTCTGCGTCTTCAGAGCGCTTGGCGGCGATTAAATCCTCCGTTGTGGCATCTGAGAGCGCTAAGGCTGCTGCAACAGCAGCCACAAGTGCTAACGAAACATACAACAATGCTCTCTCATCTGCGGTCCAACCAAATATTGACCTGCAATCCGCTCGCGCCGTCGTAACAGCAAGGGAAGCTGCGCTTCAGAGGGTTAAGGTTGAGAGATCAAAGGCTGATGACGGGGATGATGCTAGTCAAAGTGCTATTGAAAAAGTTTGGGATAATGCAGTCTCGCAGGCTCAGGCAGCCCTCACTAAAGCTAAGTCCTCTTTTACGACAGCGGAAAAATTAGCTGATGCTGCTGATGCGTCGGTCGTTCTTGCTAAAAATGCACTTGATGCAGCCACTGAATCTTCAATTAATGCGTCACAAGTAGCTGGGCAGGCAGAAGCGACTTCAAGTTTTGCTGCAGCATATGAAATAGGGGCCCAGTCTTTAGCTCAAGCGCAAGCTGACCAGGAACTTCAATCCTTGATAGATGTAATGTCGGGTGATGAGGGGCTTCTTGAAAAACTAGATGAACTTTCTGATATAGCAAAATTAGCTGCTACAGAGGCTGAAAATGCAGTTGATATAGACGCGTCAAATGTCAATCTAATTGCAGCAACTGCTGAGGCATCAAAAGCTGAAAACGCCTATGCCACTGCGATGTCTGAAATTTATAAGCTTTCAGTCTCACAATCATTAGATCTACTATCTGACGATGACGATGAGACCGTCGACGATTTGTCTGCCGCAGAAATCTCAATTAATGACATTGCAACGGCTCTTCTTTCTAAGGCAAATACTGCGAAACAGAGTGATGATCTAGCGTCATCTAACAATGTTTCTCTGAGCGATACTTTGACGGCAGCCATTAATAACTCAGCGGTTTCACAGCAAGCCCAGTTTAATGCTTTTCAGGCATCGCTCGAGTCACTAAAGCAATATACGAAGTCTATTGACGCTAACTTCAGTCTAGCCAAGGCACAAAGAGATCTCGCAAGTAGTTATGAGGAAGATAGGGCTGCAGCAGAACTTTTACGGGTTGCGGTTGCAAAACAACAGCTTGCATCTCTTGCTGAGGAGGTAACTGCCGGATATTTTAAGGCGGATGCCTTAAATAAGGATTTGGCCTCCCTCTCAAGTAAGGCGATTGAAGACAAAAATAGCACTGAGGCTATTGAAGCTTCGCACAATGGTGCACTTCAAGCATTAAACTCTGCAACGGAACTCGTCTCTTCTAGTATTAAAAAATTATCAAGCGCTAAAATTTCTGAAGCGCAGGCCAAAGCTGCCTCTGAGGCTTCTCAATTTGCATATGATCAAGCGGTATCAAGCCAATTGGACGGTGTTGACGGCGCAATATTCTCCTCTTTAGAACAAGCTAATGCTCGAGCACAAGCCGCATATTCAAAGGCTGCTGCCTCACTTTCTCAGGCTGATGAGAAGGTTTTAGTTGCTCAAGACGCTCTGGTTTCTAGTTTTAATGCGGTCTACGGCACGCCGCATCAGGAAGTAATCACGCTGTCGCAATTCTTAACTGCTGGTGACACGCTAGAGCTTGTAATTACAAGCTCTGCATCGGGGCTCACCCCCGGAAAAATAACTCAAATTTCATATCAAGTTATGGAAGGTGAGAGCCTTGCGGACGTGAAAGTGGCCCTGATAAATGCGGCGAACAGCAGTCCAGATGTTTCATCGCTCGTTAAATCTTCCATTTCTAGTGATGGCACGATTATTCTAACTGGAGTGTCGGGTGGCACTAACCTTAGCATTATTCCCAACGATACCTCTCTATTGACGACTGCTACCCTTGTTAAAGCAGAAAACGGTTCAGCTGATCTTGTTGAGATGCTGACTAAGAATGATTTAGGCTTTGTCTCGTCTGAGGTCTCTTTATTTATTAATAATCTACTCCCATCGCATTTGGTAGACCCCGACGTAGCGACTGACCCCGCACTAACTCTCAAGGTGCAGGTTGAAGATATAATTACTGAGATAACTAACAACAGTGCCGCAACATTAATTGAAGTAAGATCTGCGATTAACGAAGTTTCTAATCTTATAGACCAAATCGAAGTCATTGTGGAAGGCGCACTAGAGAATAAAAATTCTGCAGAAAATTATATCACGGCGAACTCAATTACTATTGATAGCGATGCGAGATTATCAGAAATGCGCCCTGCAGCTCAGCAAGCCATGGAGGCCTCTGAAACTGCATTGTCTCAGGTATCAGGGTCAGTTGTTAGCGCCGACACCAACAATTACTCTTCTTTAACAATTTATGAAGCTGCAATTTCTCTTTATGGCTCAGAAATAGGAAAATTATCAACTCTTGCTTCAGAACAGCTGACTACGGTCGAAAATATTGCCTTGGGCGTGGAACAAGTCGATCTTGTGGAACTTTCGTCAAGCATAACGTCGACTGACAGCTTCTCGATGAGCGTCTCTCGCGAGGCTTTGGGGGCTCTCTCCGATTTTGACTATACTTTCACGTGCTCCTTGAGCACAGGCCTATCTCTGAGTGAAGCTCGTGATGAGATAATTGTGGCATTAAATGGCGACCAGAATATTGAAGATGTTATTGTTGCCGTTGCTGGAGACGATGATGCAAAAATATTAATTACATCTGTTGAGCCGGGAGTGGAATTCAACATTCAAATTAGTGTTTCTGAAATGGGTACATCAGAGACACTAATTAACAGTAAATCTGGACTTGATGACTTATTGTCCATAGCTGCCGATGGAAGAAAAGCTGCAGAATTAAACTTAGCGGATGCCGAGACGCAAGCGGAAGCAAGTATAGCGGCTGGGCTCGCTAACGACGAAGCCGCTGCCGCGGCCGCTCAATCCGCAACAAATCTTGCAGTTTCTGGAGCTAATCAGGCAAAAAAATCTAGTTCAGGATGCTGCGTCAAGCGCATCCAGCTACATAAGTGACCTTCAGTCGAGTTTGGAGCAGCTAAAAGATGCATACTCTAAAGCGGTAGATAGTGATAATGATGATGGTGATAGTGCTCTTGATGCGGTGCGACAAGCGTTTGATAAATATTTTGTCGATGATGAGAGTGGCTTAAGCGACCTTCTTGAGCGCGTGGAACAGAGTGTTCCGGGCGCCTCTTTGGTCGCGAGTAATTCTCTTGATACTGCTCTAGAAATTTATCAGGAAGCGCAAGCAGATCTTGAGGGGATAGTGCAAGATGCCGGCGTTACATCCCAGATAGCCTCAAGTGCTGCTGTGCAGGCAGAGTTGGCCTCTGCATCTGTCGAACTGCAAAATGAGCTACGTGTTGAAGCATACAAGTCTGACGTAGTCTCCAGTTCCGGAATGATTACGTCCACTGTGATAGGTATTGAGGCACTTCTGGACTCTGTTGAAGTTCAGGAGATGTCAGTGCTCAATAATGCAAATGTCGCGTTGACGTCCCTTTCGAGCGCTATGACTGTTGCACTTGATCAAATGTCGGCTGATGGGGTGTTTTTTGACGTGCCGTCTAATGTCAAGACTTCAGTGGAAAGTCTGATTTCCGGATTAGTTGCGCCTACCAGTTCGAGTATTGTCGCAGATAAGGTGGATTTTGCATTAAATAAGTTTGAGGAGATAGCTAACGCTGCTCAGGCTGAGGCGGTCATTGAGCTGTCAGGCGCCCCAGAGATAGGGCGCTTATACGGCGTGTCCATTAGTGATGGGACTTCAGAAAAAAGTTTTGCAATTGAAGTGTCTGCCGGTGGATATAAGGTCCTAGTCAATGGTTTGAATGTAGATTTAGTAGACGTTGACGGTGCCGTCACATTAGAAAAAATCCGAAATGCTCTGATCGACGTCGTTGAAGCAGACAGCTTTGCAAGGTCAACCGTATCTGTTGAGGCGAGTTACCCTGTTGGAGAAATCAAGGTTGTTGGACTAGACGCTAACATTAACTCAAGTGTCACTTCCTTGAATGATGACACGGGTAGTATCGTGTCAGTTGGGGTAAAGAGCATTATCCTTGGGATGGATGCCAGCCTTTCTGAGATCAAAACGGTGATTACCGAAATTGATCTAGCCAAGGGAATAATCAGTGCAGCTTATGAAGCTGCCGAGTTAGAGCTCGGAAAGATCGATGTGTCGTCGCTGAATGCAATGGGGGTTGGAGAGCTCTCAGATTTGCAGGCGCTAGCTGAAGACGCCTCTTCTTCATCAAATACTCTCCAGCAAAGTCTAACTGACCTTGAGCCTTATTTGCAGCTAGTGTTAGCTCAAGGTTCGACTGCTGGCCAGGCTCTAGAGCAAAGCAAAGCCATTTCAACTGAATTTAGTGCGTTTGTTGCCAATGAAAAGCAACAGCTTGAGTTGGAGCGCCTCCAAGCATTGGCAGATGCTGCACCTAAATCTATCGCTGATGCAGTGTCCATTTCTGAAGATACTGCGGTTGAGATTAATGTTCTGATTAATGATAAAAGAGCGGATGGTGATCCACTTTTAGGTGCATCAATTGCAGTGGGTAGTGCATCTCATGGCGCTGTGACTGCTCTATCTCAGGTTGAAATTGTTTCGTTTTCTGACGTTGCATTGTTGGAAGGCTCGATTTTCCAAGCCAATATTTCTGGGCATTCGTTTACAATTCAAGCGGATTTATCAAAAACCTGGGCTGAGCATATATCTGAGATAATTTCTTCAAATGCGAACCTGACTGACTTTGTTGTAGCAGTTGCTGAGGGCGATAACGTTTGGTTGGTTGCTGCGAATGGGGGGACGCCGTTCTCTCTCAGCGAAGTAAGTGTGGTATCTGATGAAAATCCTATAGAACTCAATGTGACACAGTATAGGTCTAATGGTGTCGTGTCGTATGTGCCTGATGAAAATTATGCTGGTGATGACACCTTTAGCTATTCTGTAAATAATAATATGACCCCTCCAAGCTTTTCTCATGCCAATGTCTCCGTTGAGGTCTTGCCTGTTAATGATGCGCCTGAGGCAATTGCTGATTTTGGAGCTGCTTCAAGTGAGCAAGCAACCGTAATAATTGATGTTCTAGATAATGACCAAGACGTCGATTTAGGGGATGTTCTATCTGTCTCATCAATTAATGGGCAATCAGTGTCTATTGGCGATACTATTATACTAAATTCTGGTGCCTCGGTTACTATCCAGTCTGATGGCAATTTTGCTTACGATCCAGGTGAGAATTTTGCTTACCTGAAATTAGGTGAGACCTATCAAGACACACTAACTTATGTGGCTACTGATGGCGAGGCTGTCTCTGGCTCAGCGCGCGTCACAGTAAATATTTCAGGAGAAAACAGCGCTCCTGTCGTCTCAACGGCGAAGCCAAATGGATATGGTCAAATTGAAAACATATCTATTGCTGGCAACGTTGATACTGGCGATGTAATTGGATTTTCGATAAGAGGGACAGTCTCTGGATCAAATGTAAATCACTCAATAAGCTACGTTGTTCCAACGGGGGCCCCAAATAGCCTTGTTTTGGAAGAATTGGTATCATTAATTTCTGCAAATAAAAACTGGTCGGGCCTTGAAGTAAGCTTAAACGCTGATGATGGAAATATTTATATCAGAGGTGGCGCAGAGGATAGTTACCATATTGAAGGAAACATCCTTAACGACGTTGATGGTGAAGCTAACAATATTATAGAAATATCTTCTAGTATTTATGGGACTGAGGATGCCTCAATTGCTGGCGTCCTCGTTGCATTAGACTTGGATCATGGGGACACTCTTCAATTCACAGCATCTTCGTCGATGGTTCCATCGAGCGGTACGGTAGATATTGATCCTAGCACGGGTGAATTTACATACCATCCGGACCCTAATTTCTATGGAACTGACAGTTTTGCATTTACCGTTTCAGATGCTTCTGGGGAGCTAGATACGCGTACTGTTAGTGTAACGATCGCGGCTGTAAATGATGCGCCAATTACGGCAATTGATAGAATTTCAATCAACACTGACGATATCACTCTAATTGAGCCGTTGCTAAATGATGCCGACGTGGACGGAGATACGTTGGCAATGGTGAGTTTTACAAATGGCGAATATGGTTCAGCAGAGCTACTCCCACAAGCAAGTAAAGTGGCCTTTGGTGGTGTCCTTAAAGCTGGAGATCGATATTCACTTGAGCTTATTGTTGATGGCGACGCCACCACTCTTACCTATCTCGTGTCCTCCTCAGACGTTGCAGCAAAAAAGGGGGGGGCGTTTGTTGCAAACCAGTTGATCGAGAGCTTATATGCGAGCCCTGATATTGGGTCATTAATTTCGGCGAGTGTCGTTGATGGTGGCACGGCTCTAGTGATATCTTCGCAATCAAATACGACCCCGTTTAACCTAAATGCTAATGTCGTAAATTCAAGTGATTCTGCGCTTGGAAGTTTGTTCGTCACTGAGGTTTATGCGCATGGTGAAGTTGTACGCTACTCACCCGATGCTGATAAAGTGGGGCTATTTATTCGAGATCAAGTTGAGACAGACGCTATCAATTACACAATTTCTGACGGTAATGGTGGGATATCAGTTGGAACAATAGAGGTCGAGTTAACTGGCATAAACCATGCCCCAGTCATGTTATCTGAGCAGATTACTATTTATCAGAATAGCGAAGCATCGCTGAATATTCTGGCTAATGATATTGATTTTGACGGCGATACTATTGAACTGTTGAGCACTAGTAGCTCAGATCTAGTAAGCGTAAATTACACTCTTAATGGTGACATTACGATTATTCCTAACGCTGATGCAGTCCAGATGCTCTCGGAGGGTGAGAGTATATCTGATCTAATTACTTATACCGCAACTGATAGTTTTGATCTTTCTGTGGGTGAAATAACAATAACAATAATTGGTGAAAATGACGCTCCGATTGCTCTCAATGATGAAGACGAGGCTGTAGCTGAAAATGCAGCACTTACCCTCAATTTATTGAGTAACGATTATGATATTGATAATGAAGATACCATTTCAATATCGGAAATCAACGGTATGTCAGTAAGTATTGGTGATATCATTGAATTGCCATCAGGTGCTACCCTTGAATTAAATCCAAATAACACAATAACTTATGATCCTGATGATCATTTTGCTTACCTGCTAAAGGGTGAGGCTGAGATAGATCAATTCAACTATTCTGTTACTGACGGAGACAGCACGTCAATTGCTGCATCTGTCTCTATTTCGGTGCCAGGGGCAAATAGTACGCCTGTTCTATATGCAGTGTCAGCTGTAGGCTTTGGCCGTCGGGATGTCTTGTCAGTTAGTGATGAAATTGATCCAGGTGACATTATTTCCTTATCAATCTCAGGGGATATTCCCAGAGATGCTGAAGAGCAAAACGTTGAAGAGAGCGTTGGCTCTAGTGGCTTACTAGAAAATACTTTAGCTGATGGAACGGAAATTAAATTTAGCGAGATAGTGCAGCAGGGAGATAGTTTTGGGTCGGTAATGAGCCGCCTTGCAGCAAAAATTTCTGAAGAAACACACTTTAATACTTTTCTTGACGAAGAATTAGGCACCCTAATAGTTGAGGGGGATAGTTCGCGAGACTATCGCATCGAAGCAGAGATTAAAAATTCAGATGGTGGCAGCGATAATCAAATATCGTTGACGTCTGCGATAGCGGTCACTGAGGATGCTCGCGTAACTGGTGTGCTACGCGCTTTTGATGCGGATGCTGGCGATGTGCTCACCTACTCAAATACACCGGCACTCAATGGTACTGTTCAAGTTGATCCTGTGACTGGCGCATTTGAATATATTCCAAATCCTGATTTCAGTGGTTCGGACTCGTTTAGTTTGCTTGTTATTGATAGCGCAGGGGCTGCTGACGCGTTGCAGGTTAAGCTTGATGTGGCTGCAGTGCCCGATGCCCCCGTGGCCGGAGATGACAACAACCAAGTCTGGTCAGGGCTCCTTCTTCAGGTTGACGCAGAAGAAGGCTTGTTAGTGAATGACTATGACGTTGATCCTGGAGATATTCTGACAATTAATCCTAATCCAGATGATCAGTCCGGTTTACGTTTGGCGGGAGGAGGATTTGAGACGCTCAGCAATCAGGGGGCTCATGTCGTCGTCAATGCTGACGGCAGTTATGATTACGATGCGACTAGCCTAGAGCTTTTAAGGCAATTGCCATTAGGTGAAGTGGTTGCAGATAGTTTTACATATTCGATTAGTGACACTAATACCGACCAACTAATAACTGCAACTGTTGAAATTAATATTGACGGTAATGTTGCTGCAGTTTCAGGGGGCAGTATTATTAATGGTGATGGGGTCAAAAATCTTAGGATTATTGGCTCAGATGATGAAGATGCTGTCTCGGTCCTTGGGCAACCAGACGGACCAATTCGGGCTAACAAAGTTGAAAATATAACCCTAAGTGACGCTGATAATATTCTCTATACTACTGAAGTCTACGAAGAGTTGGTCAGGCTTGGGTCTGGCAACAACCAAGTTTTTCTGGGTGCAAGTAAATCACTTGTTGAAGGAGCTGAGGGAAGCGATTTTATTACGGCAGCATCCGATGCTGCCGAGTTAACTGTTGACTACAGTAATCTGAATGGAGGGTTAGCCGCAGAGTTTGCTGAAATTGTGCGCGTCTCCGGTGTTTCTTCTGAATGGACGGACGAAATTGATGGGCTTGATCTTCTCACTGGCTCTAATTTTAACGACACATTTACAGTCACTGACGATTATTTAGCTGATGGCCTTACAGTATTTGCCAGTGGTGGTGATGACGTCTATTTCGCAGAGGGATCTAATCTCTCTGTTGACTATGGTCTCTCCAATGTTGGCTTAGACATTGACCTTGAAGTAGGCACGGTTCAGGCAGCGCATCTACAGCTAGAAATAACATCTAAAGATGGTGAGGGTGACTTAGATAGCACTGAGCTGAATGAGGCTGCATTAATTGCCAGCGCAACCCCGTCTCGTTTGGGCTCAGATACGCTTGTAAATGTACGAAACGTTATAGGTACTGATTACCAAGATCAAATCATTGGAAGTGAGGGCGACGACTTCCTCGATGGTGGCGCTGGCTCTGACGTTCTTATGGGTGGCGCCGGCTCTGACGTTCTTGTTGGTGGCGATGGTGACGACGTTGCAGCTTACGAGGGCAGCCAGTCTGATTACCGATTTGGTGTAGGTCAGGGGCTGCTTACGGTAACGAACATTGTGACGGGTGCAGTCGATACTCTGGACGGTATTGAGACGCTAGAATTTGCGGATGGCCCGATTGAGGTCAGCCTCGATATTAATGGTGGCTTTGTGCTCTCTGGCACGTCTCTCTCAGATACGATCACGGTGTCATCTGACGTGGGCTTCACCCTCGAGGGTGGCGCTGGCTCTGACGTCCTCATTGGTGGCGCTGGTGACGACGTCGCGATTTACGATGGTATTCAATCTGATTATGAATTTGGTGTTGATCAGTCTGGCTTGCTGACGGTAACGCACATTTCGACTGGAGCAGTTGATACGCTTGATGGTGTTGAGACTGTGAAATTTGCAGATACGCCGGCGAGGGTGG
>Ga0129332_1406556_pt1 | contig 14600 bp, 28 predicted proteins | sample CPBNA2_8_FD_109912 | JGI IMG/M metagenome (GOLD analysis project Ga0129332, IMG submission 109912) | Freshwater to marine salinity gradient microbial communities from Chesapeake Bay, USA - CPBay_Spr_31_0.2_RNA2 (Metagenome Metatranscriptome) | ecosystem: Environmental > Aquatic > Marine >... | reverse complement strand
GTTAGTATTAAACTCTACGTCTTTTTGGTGGACGACATCCGTTATGCGGCATTGGCGTCACATCAATAATTTCAGTTACCTCTACGCCTCCATTGTGGATGGTACGGATAGCAGACTCACGTCCATTACCTGGGCCTTTCACAAATACCTTAACCTTCCGTAGTCCAGCTTCCTGGGCTACTTTGGTGGCATCTTCTGCAGCAAGCTGCGCAGCATAAGGGGTGTTTTTCTTAGATCCTCTAAAGCCCATTTTTCCGGCAGAAGACCATGATATCACTTCGCCTTTGTTATTGGTTAGCGAAACGATGATATTATTAAACGATGCGGTAATGTGAGCTTCACCAAAGGCTTCCACCACAACTTTACGCTTTTTTGAACTTGTCTTAGCCATAATTCAATTGCTTTATTTCGTTACTTTCTTTTTGTTGGCAACTGTCTTGCGCTTTCCTTTTCGGGTACGTGAATTGTTTTTGGTACGTTGACCACGAAGGGGTAAACCTACACGGTGGCGAATACCACGAAACGATCCAATATCCATCAAGCGCTTGATGTTTAGTTGCGTTTCTGAGCGAAGCTCTCCTTCGATAGTAAACGAAGAAACGGCATCACGAATGCGACCAATCTCGTCGTCATTCCACTCAGTTACTTTTTTATTCTCATCAACATCAGCTTTTGCTAAAATCTCTTTAGCACGGCTGCGTCCAACCCCATATATATAGGTGAGGGAAATAAGTCCTCTTTTTTGTTTGGGAATATCTACTCCAGAAATTCTAGCCATAATTATCCTTGTCTTTGTTTGAACCTAGGGTTCTTTTTGTTGATTACGTATAAGCGTCCCTTGCGACGTACAATCTTGCAGTCTACGCTTCTTTTTTTAAGTGATGCTCTTACTTTCATAGTTTAATATCTATAAGTGATGCGTGCCTTCGACAAATCGTAAGGTGACATCTCTAGTTTTACTTTATCTCCAGGAAGAAGCTTAATATAGTGCATTCGCATTTTGCCCGAAATATGCGCCGTAACTACGTGACCGTTTTCTAACTCAACGCGGAACATTGCGTTTGAAAGTGCCTCGATAATTTGGCCATCTTGTTCTATTGCTGCTTGCTTAGCCATTATACTCCTGCTGTTTTACGTTTATTTCCTGATTTCATTAATCCATCATAGTGACGATTCAATAAATATGCATTGATTTGTTGTATGGTATCCATTGCAACACCAACCATAATCAACAACGATGTTCCACCATAAAACAGAGCCCATCCTTGTTGCATCCCAAATAAATGGTATACCACTGCAGGTAATATAGCAACTGCCGCTAAAAACAGGGAACCTGGAAATGTAATTTGTGACATAATTCGATCTAGAAAATCAGCAGTTTCTGTACCAGGACGAACACCAGGAACAAATCCACCACTGCGTTTTAAATCGTCAGCCATTTTATTGGTAGGAACTGTAATTGCTGTATAAAAATAGGTGAATACTATAATGAGAATGGCAAATAAAATATTGTACCATAATCCAAAAATATCTGAGAACGATGCTTGAAGCCATTGCCCAGTCGTGCTATCTCCTGCAACGCGACCTAATGCGGCTGGTGCAAACATGAGCGCTTGAGCAAAAATAATAGGCATTACACATGAAGCATTAAGTTTTAAAGGGATATACTGGCGTGCTCCCATTTGATTTTTATCGATACCTCCCGAAGCAGTTCTTCGAGCATACTGTACTGGAATCTGACGAACGGCCATGACCAATAGAATACAAACAGCATTGATTGCAATCCAAACAATAATTTCAATTAGAATAACGATAGGTCCTCCGTTGTTTTCAGTTACACGTGAAGCAAACTCTTGTGCAAATGACATTGGCAAAGTTGCTACAATACCAACGGTAATCAATAGCGATATCCCGTTCCCTATTCCCTTATCAGTGATTTTCTCACCAAGCCACATGGCAAAAATAGTTCCTGTAACCAAGATGATAACAGAAGGAACAATAAAGCCAACTCCTTTTCCTAAAACAAAGGCAGAATCTGGAACTCCCAGTGCACCTAACGAATACAGGTATGCCGGTGCTTGAAAAACACAAATAGCGATAGTAAGCCAACGGGTAATTTGATTGATTCGACGGCGACCACTTTCGCCCTCTTTCTGAAGTTTTTGTAAGTATGGTATAGCAATTCCCATAAGTTGAACTACAATAGAAGCCGAGATATAAGGCATAATACCGAGTGCAAATACAGATGCATTAGCAAAAGCACCGCCTGTAAACATATTCAGTACGCCTAGAAGACCTCCACTACCGGTACGGTTGGCAAGCTCTGAAAGCTGAACTGGATCAATACCAGGCAATACAACCTGAGCACCAATACGGTAAACAATCAAAAGTCCAAGCGTAATCCCAATACGAGATTTTAGCTCCTCTATTTTCCAAATACTCGATAAAACTTCAAAAAATCGTTTCATTTATTCTACCGTAATAGCTTCTCCTCCAGCAGCCTCAATAGCTGCTTTAGCAGTAGCTGTAAATTTATGTGCACTCACTTTTAATTTTGCAGACAATTCTCCGCGTCCTAAAATTTTAACCAAATCATTTTTACCAACTAAGCGTAAAGATATCATGGCATCAAGATCAATAGTTCCTTTAACTTTTTTCTCATCTACAAGAGTTTGTAAACGATCCAAATTGATCCCTGCATACTCTTTGCGGTTAATGTTGGTGAAACCAAACTTTGGAACACGACGTTGAAGTGGCATCTGGCCTCCTTCAAAACCAATTTTCCTAGAATATCCAGAACGTGATTTCGCACCCTTGTGTCCACGTGAAGCAGTACCACCAGTACCAGAACCCTGTCCTCTACCAAGGCGTTTGCTTGCCCCTTTAACTGAACCTTTAGCAGGTTTTAAATTTCCTAATTCCATATTATGCGTTTTGGACAGATACCAAATGTTTTACTTTGTTAATCATTCCTTTGATCGAGGCTGTATCATCGTGTTCAACAACTTGACCAATTTTATGTAGTCCCAAAGCTTGAAGCGTACGCTTTTGATCTTCTGGACGTTTGATGTAACTCTTAACTTGTGTGACTTTTATCTTTGCCATAGCTTATCCGTTATACACTTTTTCTAATGAAATACCACGTTGTTTTGCAACAGTATTTGCATCACGTAATTGTAACAATGCGTCAAAGGTAGCTTTAACCACGTTGTGCGGGTTAGAAGATCCTTGAGATTTTGATAGTACGTTATGAACACCAACGGCTTCAAGTACTGCACGAACAGCACCACCAGCAATAACTCCAGTACCTTCGGATGCCGGTTTAATAAAAACACGGGCACCACCAAATTTGCCTTTTTGCTCATGAGGAATGGTTCCTTTGTTAATTGGGATACGTACTAAGTTTTTCTTTGCATCCTCAACAGCTTTTGAAATTGCTTCAGCAACCTCTTTGGATTTACCAAGTCCTTGCCCTACAACACCGTTTTCATCACCAACAACAACAATAGCAGAGAATCCAAAAGCACGCCCTCCTTTTGTTACTTTGGTTACACGTTGTACACCAACCAATCGGTCTTTCAAATCGAGACCACCTGGTTTTACAAATTCTACATTTTTATAATCTTGATACATACTTAAAATTTTAATCCTGCTTCGCGTGCTCCGTCAGCTAGTGACTTTACACGACCATGATACAAATAACCTCCGCGATCAAATCGAATTGCAGAAACTCCTGCTGCTTTGGCTTTTTCGGCAATAGCCTTTCCAACCTTTTGCGCTAATTCAACTTTAGTTCCGCTATGCTCAGCAAAGTCTTTATCACGAGAAGAAGAGGCCGCTAGGGTTGCTCCTGTTTCATCGTTAACAATTTGAGCATAAATTTCTTTATTACTTCTAAAAATAGACATGCGAGGCGTATCAGCAGTGCCAAGAACAGTGTCTCGGAAGCGCTTTTGAATGCGTTGTCTACGTTGGGTTTTATTCATTTTCATATCCCTACTTCTTATGCAGATTTACCTGCTTTTCTTCTAATTTCTTCTCCTACAAATTTGACTCCTTTTCCTTTGTATGGTTCTGGCTTGCGGAAAGAGCGAATCTTCGCAGCAATAGAACCAACCAATTGGTTGTCATAAGAGCTCAGTTTAATGATAGGATTTTTTCCTTTTTCAGAAACTGTCTCTAATTTAACTTCAACAGGTAATTCGAACACAATATTGTGTGAAAAACCAAGAGCAAGATCTAATTTCTGGCCTTGATTGGAAGCACGATATCCTACTCCAACCAATTCTAATTCCTTTGTAAATCCTGTAGTGACACCCAATACCATATTGGCTAGTAATGCACGATATAAACCATGCTTGGCTTTGTGTGTCTTGCTTTCTGAAGGACGTGTTAGTAACAACTGACCGTCTTGTTGAGAAATGCTGATGGAATCATATGTTTGAGACAATTCACCCAACTTGCCCTTTACGGTAACTACATCGGCTTGAATGTCGACTGTAACGCCCTCTGGGATTGTAATGGGATTTTTACCAATTCTTGACATAATTCTTTTCTTTTTTAGTGTACGTAGCAAAGGATTTCACCACCTACATTATCTTGTTTCGCTTGCTTTCCAGTCATCACTCCGTGTGATGTAGAAATAATTGCAACACCTAGCCCGTTAAGCACACGTGGAATTTCCGTCGATGCTGAATATTTACGTAAACCAGGGGTACTGATACGTTGCAGTTTTTTAATCACAGGTTCTTTTGTTGACCTGTCATATTTAAGTGCAATTTTAATACTTCCTTGAACGGTATCATCTTCATGTTTGTAGCTCAAGATAAAACCTTGATCAAACAAAATTTTTGTGATTTCAAGTTTTAATTTAGACGCTGGAATGGAAACAACACGGTGCCCTGCACTGTTTGCGTTTCTAATTCGCGTTAAATAATCTGAAATTGGATCTGTATTCATAATTCGTTGTTTACCAGCTTGCTTTTTTAACTCCAGGAATTAACCCCTTATTTGCCATCTCACGGAACATTACACGAGAGAGTCCAAATTGACGCATGTATCCTTTAGGACGACCTGTTAATTTACAGCGGTTATGACCACGTACAGGAGATGCGTTTTTAGGAAGCTTTTGTAATGCGTCGTAATCACCCGCTGCTTTTAGGGCAGCACGTTTATCGGCGTACTTTGCGGCTAATTTTGCTCTTTTGACCTCACGGGCCTTCATCGATTCTTTTGCCATATTAGTTTTTCTTAAAGGGCATGCCCAATTCGTTCAACAATGATTTTGCTTCTTTATCGGTGCTTTCGGAAGTAACAAATGTAATATCCATTCCAGCAATTTTTGCCACCTTATCAATATCAATTTCAGGGAAAATAATTTGCTCTTGGATCCCTAAGTTATAATTTCCACGACCATCAAAACCATCTGCTTTAACCCCTTGAAAATCACGTACACGTGGTAGTGCAGCAGTTACCAAACGATCAAAGAATTCATACATTTTATCTCCACGCAAGGTTACTTTGGCACCGATAGGCATTCCCTTACGAAGCTTGAATGTAGCAACATCCTTTTTGGAAATGGTTGGTAATGCTTTTTGCCCCGTAATTGTAGTCAATTCGTCTACGGCATGATCTACTAATTTCTTGTCAGCAACAGCAGCTCCTACGCCACGGCTAAGAACAATCTTTTCAAGCTTAGGCACTTGCATCACATTTTTGTATCCAAATTCTTCAGATAAACGTGACATCACGCGCTCTTTATATTCAGTTTTAAGTCTAGGTTGGTAACTCATCTTAGATAGCTTCATTGGTTTTACGTGCAATACGTACTTTCTTTCCGTCTTCCGTGCGATATCCAACTCGAGTCGTTTGACCTTCTTTGGTAAGCAGTGAAAGGTTTGAGATAGCAATAGGGGCTTCTTTTTCAATGATTCCCCCTTGTGGGTTTTGAGCACTAGGCTTAGTATGACGTTTCACGGTGTTTACACCAGAAACGATCGCCTTGTTCTTTTCGCGGATTAATGAAACGATTTCGCCTTCGGCGTTTTTGTGATCGCCTGCGATTACCCGCACATTATCTCCTATTTTAAATTTTATCTTAGTCATAATATATCTCGTTATAGCACTTCAGGAGCTAAGGAAATTATTTTCATAAATTGTCTGTCTCGCAATTCACGAGCAACGGGTCCAAATACACGGGTACCGCGCATTTCACCTTGAGCATCCAAAAGCACACAAGCGTTTTCATCAAAACGGATGTATGAACCATCTGGACGACGAATTTCTTTTTTAGTTCGCACGACAACAGCCGTAGAAACTTGTCCTTTTTTAACAGAACCGTTTGGTGTAGCTTCTTTAACAGTTACTACAATTTTATCTCCAATAGAAGCATAACGACGCTTTGTCCCACCCAAAACACGGATAGTAAGTACTTCTTTGGCGCCGGTATTATCGGCAACTCTAAGTCTTGATTCTTGTTGTAACATTACTTTGCTCTTTCAATAATTTCAACCAAACGCCAGCATTTTGATGCGCTCATGGGGCGTGTTTCCATAATTTTCACGGTGTCACCAATATTACAATCATTGGATTCATCGTGAGCGACGTACTTTTTCGTTTTTAAAACGAACTTCCCATACATAGGGTGTTTAACACGCTTTACCTCGGCAACTACAATAGACTTTTGCATTTTGTTACTTGTAACAACTCCGATGCGTTCTTTACGTAAGTTTCTAGTTTCCATATTACGCTTGTTCTTTAGTTCGTTTAGACAATTCTGTTTTTATACGAGCAATAGTCCTACGCTGTTGGCGTATCGCAATTGGATTCTCTAAAGGAGATAACGCATGTGTAGCACGTGCATTTTCGTATGATTTTTGAGTTGTAGTCAACTTTTCGTTGAGTTCCTCGATCGATAATTCGTTAATTTCTGTCTGTTTCATGCGTACTTCTTATGCTTCGTAATCACGAGCGATGACAAATTTAGTTTTTACTGGAAGCTTTTGAGCTGCAAGGCGTAAAGCCTCTTTTGCAACATCAATAGGAACTCCAGACAATTCGAACATAATGCGTCCTGGCTTAACCACAGCTACATAATGATCCAATGCTCCTTTTCCTTTACCCATACGTACCTCTAGAGGTTTTTTCGTAATAGGCTTATCTGGAAAAATCTTTATCCAAAGTTGACCTTCACGTTTCATATAGCGTGTTGCAGCAATACGGGCGGCCTCAAGCTGGCGTGAAGTGATAAATTTAGAATCAAGAGACTTGATACCAAACATTCCGTTGGATAATTCGTGACCGCGTTGAGAAAGCCCTTTCATACGGCCTTTCTGCATTTTGCGATATTTTGTTCTTTTTGGTTGTAACATGACTTACACTTTATTTTCTACGACGAGGACCACGGCCACCGCGTTTATCATTCTTTCCTTTTGCAGCACCTAAGCTCATTCCAACAAGTGGAGATAACTCACGTTTGCCATATACTTCACCTTTCATAATCCAAACCTTGATTCCTAAACGACCGTAGGTAGTATGTGCTTCAACTAAAGCATAATCAATATCTGCACGAAAAGTAGATAATGGAATACGTCCATCTTTATAGTTTTCAGAACGGGCCATTTCTGCACCGTTTAAACGACCTGAAATTTGAACCTTAATACCCTCTGCATTCATACGCATTGAAGCCGCAATCGCCATTTTGATAGCACGACGGTATGAAATTCTACTTTCAATTTGGCGTGCTATACTAGCAGCAACCAATTGGGCTTCCAATTCTGGACGCTTAATTTCGAAAATATTAAGTTGAACTTCTTTACTTGTAATTTTTTTAAGCTCTTCTTTTAGTTTGTCAACTTCTTGTCCACCTTTACCAATAATAATTCCAGGACGAGCCGTGGTTATGGTAATAGTAACAAGTTTTAAGGTTCGCTCAATAATAACACGTGATACACTAGCTTTAGTTAAACGAGCGAAAACATAACGGCGGATTTTATCGTCTTCGGCAAGTTTATCGCCGTAATCGTTTCCTCCGTACCAGTTGGATTCCCACCCACGTATGATACCTAATCTATTGCCTATTGGATTTGTTTTTTGTCCCATATTCGGTATTAGCTTTGCGCATTATCTTTAGCTCCTAACACGAGTGTAACGTGATTAGAGCGTTTTCTGATTCGGTGACCTCTTCCTTGTGGTGCAGGGCGCAAACGTTTTAACATTGTGCCACTATCCACGCGGATTTCTTTGATATAAAGACCAGCTTTTTCAACATCACCGTCTTCATTTTTAGCTTGCCAATTGGCAATTGCTGATAGTAATAATTTTTCCAAACGCTTTGACGATTCCTTTGCGCTAAAACGCAACATAGACAAGGCTTTTTCAACGCCCTCACCGCGAACCAAATCCGCCATAAGACGCATTTTACGGGGTGATGTTGGGCAATCATTTAGCTTGGCGAAAGCGATGTGCTTTCGGTTTTCTTTAAGCTGCTCTGCAGATTCTCTTTTACGAACTCCCATGCTTATTTTTTTCCTTTGTTTTTAGCTCCAGCGTGACCACGGAAAGAACGTGTTGGTGAAAATTCACCTAATTTATGTCCTACCATGTTCTCGGTTACATACACAGGAACAAACTGACGTCCGTTATGAACAGCGATGGTTTGTCCTACAAAATCAGGGATAATCATAGAAGCACGTGACCATGTTTTGATTACAGACTTCTTTCCTGATTCTACATTAGCTTGGACTTTTTTCACCAAACTATGGTGTACATAAGGTCCTTTTTTTAGTGATCGAGCCATTGTTTATTTTTTTCTACGTTCAATGATATACTTATTAGACGCCTTGTTTTTGTTACGTGTACGGTATCCTTTTGCAGGAATACCATTACGAGAACGTGGGTGTCCACCAGAGGCACGACCTTCTCCACCACCCATAGGGTGATCGACAGGGTTCATAACTACAGGACGGGTACGTGGTCTACGGCCTAACCAACGGCTACGACCAGCCTTACCTGAAACCAATAACTGGTGATCAGAGTTTGAAACAGTACCTATAGTAGCCAAACACGTTGTTAATATCATACGTGTCTCTCCAGACGGTAACTTAATCGTGGCAAACTTGCCATCACGAGCCATTAACTGAGCAAAGGCACCAGCACTACGTGCTATAATAGCTCCTTGACCAGGGTGTAATTCAATACAAGAGATGATCGTACCAAGTGGAATGTTAGCCAAAGGCAGTGCATTTCCTATTTCGGGTTGAATCTTATCACCTGAAACTACTTCTTGACCAACTTTAAGACCACTTTGCGCAATAATGTAGCGCTTTTCACCATCAGCAAATTGCGTAAGCGCAATAAATGCTGAACGGTTAGGATCATACTCAATCGATTTGACCTCCGCAGGGATATCAAAACGGTTACGTTTAAAATCGATTATTCGGTAGCGTTTTTTATGACCACCACCAATATATCGAGCAGTCATTTTTCCGCTGTTGTTACGACCGCCTGAACGTTTTTTCGGAGCAAGTAAGCTTTTCTCCGGCTTATCAGTGGTTATGGCGTCGTATCCATTTACCACTCTACCGCGCTGTCCAGGTGTTATAGGTTTGAGTTTTCTAACTGACATCCTATCTTAGATTATAAATTACTGTAAAAATCAATGTTTTCCCCCTCGGCTACTTCCACAACTGCGCGTTTGGTAGCGTTGGTTTTCGAATGCTGAATACCATTTTTGGTATAGCGTGAACGTCTTTCTGGTCCGTAGTTAAGTGTACGTACTTTTTCTACGGAAACACCATAAGTAGCTTCCACTGCCTTTTTAATTTCAACTTTGTTGGCTTTTGGATGCACTAAAAAAGTGTAACGATTGCGAAGCTCGCTTTCGCGGGTCGCTTTTTCGGTAATAACTGGTTTTAGTAGAATACTCATCGTATGTTATTTACTCAGATTAGCTTCAATGGCAGTTAAGGCACTTTCATCAAGGACCAAATGCTGCGCATTCATAATTCTATAGGTATTAATCTCGTCGTTAGTTACTACTTCTGTTGAAGGAAGGTTACGACTAGACAAATACACATTTTGATTGGACGCACCCATTATCCAAAGTGACTTCTTGTCTTGAATTCCAAGGGCAGTTAAAGCTGCTTGAAAAACTTTGGTCTTTGGAGCGTCAAATTGTACGTTTTCTATTACGGTAATGCTTTTAGCTTTAGCCTTTAAACTAAGTGCTGATTTACGAGCTAAACGCTTAACGTTTTTATTTACCTTTTGATCGTAGGAACGAACACGGGGGCCAAATACACGACCTCCACCACGAAACAATGGATTCTTGATGCTACCCGCACGGGCAGTACCTGTTCCTTTTTGCTTTTTGATTTTACGCGTACTTCCCGTAATCTCTGCACGTTCTTTTGCCTTGTGCGTTCCCTGACGTTGGTGCGCCAAATATTGTTTTACATCCAAGTAAAGAGCATGTTCATTTGGTTCTACACCAAAAACAGCTTTATCAAGTGCAATGGTGCGACCTGTTTCTTTTCCGTTAATATCAACTACTGCTACTTTCATTACTTACGAATTAAAATGAACGCATTCTTGTGTCCAGGAACACAGCCCTTAACAACTAAAAGATTTTTCTCAGGAACTACTTTAAGTACTCGTAGGTTTTGTACGGTTACTTTTTCGTTGCCCATTTGACCTGCCATACGCATTCCTTTAAAAACGCGTGCTGGATATGATGCTGCTCCAATAGATCCAGGTGCACGTAAACGGTTGTGTTGTCCGTGAGTTGACTGTCCAACTCCAGCAAAACCATGACGCTTAACAACTCCTTGAAATCCTTTTCCTTTTGAAGTACCTGTAATATCTACAAATTCTCCTGGATTAAAATGATCAACAGTAATTGTATCACCCAGTTTGACCTCATCCTCAAAACCTTGAAATTCAACAAGTTTACGCTTAGGAGCGGTACTTGCTTTTTTGAAGTGACCGCTGGCAGCTTTTGTTGTTTTACGTTCGGGCTTATCATCAAAGCCAAGTTGTAAGGCATCGTAGCCATCAACGTCTTTAGAGCGTACCTGCGTTACCACACATGGACCTGCTTCAATAACGGTACAGGGAAGGTTCTTCCCGTTCTCGTCAAAGATGCTTGTCATACCAATTTTTCTTCCTATTAAACCAGACATAATCTGAATGTTTACTACCCTGTGGGGTGTTATACTTTAATTTCTACTTCTACGCCGCTTGGCAATTCTAACTTCATCAACGCATCAATCGTTTTTGACGAAGAGCTATAAATATCCAGTAATCGCTTGTATGAGCTCAACTGAAATTGTTCTCTTGATTTTTTGTTTACGTGAGGTGAACGCAAAACAGTAAAGAGTTTTTTGTGTGTAGGCAATGGAATTGGTCCAGTTACCACAGCACCCGTTGACTTTACAGTTTTTACGATCTTCTCGGCAGAACGATCTACCAAGTTGTAGTCGTACGATTTTAATTTGATTCTAATTTTTTGACTCATCGTTTCTAATTTTATGCCTTACCAGTTGTTGCTGCAATTACTTCGGCAGAAATACTTTGTGGTGTTTCTTCATAGTGTGAAAACTCCATAGTAGAAGTAGCACGTCCAGAAGAAAGTGTTCGTAAAGAAGTTACATAACCAAACATTTCCGAAAGCGGCACATTAGCCTTAACAACTTTCGATCCTGCGCGATCGTCCATGCTGTTTACTTGACCACGACGGCGGTTTAAGTCTCCAACAATGTCACCCATGTTTTCTTCAGGAGTAAGTGCCTCTAATTTCATAATAGGCTCCATAATTACGGCTCCAGCTGCTTTAGCAGCATTTTTGTATCCGAGTTTTGCAGCCAATTCAAAAGAAAGTGAATCGGAATCCACAGGGTGGAATGAACCATCCTTAAGAGTAACTTTAATTGCATCCACTTCAAAACCAGCCAAAGGCCCATTCTTCATGGCTTCTTTAAATCCTTTTTCAACTGATGGTATATATTCTTTAGGAACATTACCACCTTTAATAGCGTTTACAAATTCTAAACCAGATTTACCTTCTTCAGCTGGCTCAAGTGTAAATACAATATCGGCAAATTTTCCACGTCCACCCGACTGCTTCTTGTACACTTCACGGTGATCGGTAGATTTTGTGATAGCTTCTTTGTACTCTACTTGAGGTTGTCCTTGGTTTACATCAACTTTGAATTCACGACGTAAACGATCTACAATAATGTCAAGGTGAAGCTCGCCCATACCAGAAATAATGGTCTGACCTGAAGCCTCGTCTGTTTTAACCTGAAAGGTTGGATCTTCTTCAGCCAATTTAGCCAAAGACATTCCCAACTTATCAACATCAGCCTTAGTTTTTGGTTCAACCGCGATTCCAATTACAGGATCAGGGAAGTCCATACTTTCCAAAACAATAGGATGTTTTACATCTGAAAGTGTATCTCCAGTCTTAATATCTTTAAATCCTACTGCAGCACCAATATCTCCGGCCTCAATAAAGTCGATAGAGTTTTGCTTGTTTGCGTGCATTTGGTAAATACGAGAAATTCGTTCTTTGTTACCAGAACGATTGTTTAGCACATAAGAACCTGCATCTAAACGTCCTGAGTAGGCGCGGAAGAATGCAAGACGACCAACAAAAGGATCTGTTGCAATTTTAAATGCTAAGGCCGCAAACGGTTCATCTACAGATGGTTTGCGAGAAATTGATTCACCAGAGTCAGGATCAGAACCGACGATGTCATCTTTATCTTCTGGAGAAGGCAAATAACGACAAACAGCATCTAATAAAAACTGGACACCTTTGTTTTTGAAGGCAGAACCACAAATCATTGGGATAATGCTCATGTCTTGAGTCGCAGCACGAAGTGCTTCGTGTACTTCATCTTCAGAAATACTATCTGGATCTTCGAAATACTTTTCCAAAAGGTTTTCGTCATATTCTGCAACAGCTTCAATAAGCTCACCGCGGAATTTCTCAACGTCTTCCTTCATGTCCTCAGGGATGTCAACAACATCAAATGTTGCACCCATATTATCTTCATGCCATATAATAGCACGGTTTTTTACCAAGTCAACACATCCCCTAAAATCGTCTTCGTCTCCAATAGGAAGTACAATAGGAACTGCATTAGACTTAAGCATTTCACGCACTTGCTTACAAACGTTTAAAAAGTTTGATCCCTGACGATCCATTTTATTTACAAAGCCCATACGTGGGACTTTATAATTGTCGGCTAAACGCCAGTTTGTTTCAGATTGTGGCTCTACACCATCAACAGCTGAAAACAAAAATACAAGACCATCAAGTACACGCAAAGAACGGTTTACCTCAACGGTAAAATCAACGTGGCCAGGAGTATCAATAATGTTAAAGTGGTACGGCTTAGCATCAGCAGTAGCTTTCCCTTGTTCAGTTGGAAAAGTCCATTCGCAAGTTGTTGCAGCAGACGTAATCGTAATTCCACGTTCTTGCTCTTGCTCCATCCAATCCATAGTAGCTGCCCCGTCGTGAACCTCTCCTATTTTATGACTAACACCAGTATAGTATAACACACGTTCTGTAGTCGTGGTTTTTCCAGCGTCAATATGCGCTGCAATTCCAATGTTCCGTGTATATTTTAAATCTCTTGCCATGATCTAGTTAATGCGCTGTTTTAGAATCTAAAATGTGAAAATGCTTTGTTGGCTTCAGCCATCTTATGCGTGTCAACACGTTTCTTAACGGCTCCACCCTCTTCTTTTTCTGCAGCTAAAATTTCAGAAGCTAGCTTAAGTGCCATGGATTTTTCGTTACGCTTGCGTGAGTAACTAATTAACCACTTCATGGCCATTGAAATTTTTCGGTCTGGACGAATTTGCATCGGTATTTGGAAGGTAGCTCCTCCAACACGACGGCTACGCACTTCAACGTGAGGCATTACATTAGAAAGAGCATCTTTCCATACTTGGAGTGCATCTTTCTCATCGTCTTGTTTTTTGGCATCAACAATATCGATAGCATCGTAAAATATTGTAAAAGCAACAGATTTTTTTCCGCTCCACATTAAGTTGTTTACAAAACGGGTGACCAGTTGGTCATTGAATCGGGGGTCGGGAAGTAAAGGGCGTTTTTTCGCCTTTCTTTTTCTCATATTCTTGTTTTGAGTGGTTCAAGCTCGCTTGAACGTCATGTTACATTATCGCTACTTACTATTTCTTTGGTCGCTTGGCGCCATACTTTGAGCGGCGTTGCAAACGTCCTTCAACACCTGCGGTGTCAAGTGCACCACGAACAATGTGGTACCGTACTCCTGGTAGATCTTTTACACGACCACCACGTACAAGCACGATTGAGTGCTCTTGGAGGTTGTGTCCTTCACCTGGGATATAGGCATTTACCTCATTTCCGTTAGTAAGACGAACCCTTGCCACCTTCCGCATTGCGGAGTTTGGTTTTTTAGGGGTCGTGGTATATACACGTGTACATACTCCACGACGCTGTGGACATGAATCCAAAGCGGCAGATTTACTCTTTTTAACGAGGTCCTTACGGCCTTTGCGAACTAGTTGCGATATGGTTGGCATACGTTATACTTGCTTTATTC
>Ga0129332_1007831_pt1 | contig 14763 bp, 3 predicted proteins | sample CPBNA2_8_FD_109912 | JGI IMG/M metagenome (GOLD analysis project Ga0129332, IMG submission 109912) | Freshwater to marine salinity gradient microbial communities from Chesapeake Bay, USA - CPBay_Spr_31_0.2_RNA2 (Metagenome Metatranscriptome) | ecosystem: Environmental > Aquatic > Marine > Coastal... | reverse complement strand
GCCTATCTTCGTAGATCGACCGATCTACTCCCTTACAGGAGAACGTTTTTAACTTACGCGTTAAAACTAAAACGATGTTCTTCTTCTTCTTCTTCTTCTTCTTCTTCTTCTTCTTCTTCTTCTTCTTCTTCTTCTTCCATTGTCTTCCATACTTCACCTACTAACTTTCATTAGAGATCAATTAGAAGTTCCTCCATGCGGTCGTCACAACAATTGCACGAAGTTCTCATAACAAAATTTTGTTTTCTGTCTTTCGTCCTTTGTCACACGCGCTCGCAAACGTCGTTAGCGGTTTCGTTCGACTGAGATTGTCTTGCTGCACTGCGTTAGCTGCTGCACTTGAACTACTCGGACTAGATCGTCACTTGTTATCCCGATCATTGATCACGTTGTGATCGTCATTCATCTATGGTGCTCATATCACCATTAGTGTTTTGTTGTGATTGTGTACAAGAATCGAATCCCACGGCGCAGTGCTTTCTTTAAGTCGACACCTTTAGTCCATCATGGATCATAGTCTTTATCTTGATCGCACCGATAAGCAATTAAAAACCCTAAGGCTTCTCGTTACTGTCGGTCACCAATCAATGCTTGTTCGACACCGTGGGCTGCGTTTTCCCACTAGACTTACAGGCAACTTTGTACCTGAGTCCAGTTTCGACCGCAATTTGGCTTTGCCGGCCTATCGATTTCACCAATCACTATTGTGAAGTTAGTGTTACCGACTTTGGTCACACTCACTTCTTCAGTCGTTTACACGACTTTCATATCTTTCGATGTCGTTCCCACTGAGTTGGCTCAGAATGGCTCTGCGCTTTTGTCGCGCACACCCATCTTCATAACCCGCTCATGCTTCGAACGACATCGCATCGCGCGTTTTTCTCCCAAACGCGCTCTTCTGCGCCCCGCAGCGCGGTTGTCGTCGACTCTCTGTCGACTGCGTCGAGATCCATCGCTTTTAGAAGCGATTGGATCACAGGTCGTTGTCTAATTCGACCCAGTTCACGCAGGTGTCGGGTCTCATCAACTGCCTAAGCATGTTCGCATTCATGGTTCGATCCGCCACCCACCGTGGCCCATACCATAGCTTCTTGAATTCCAACTTGTCATCCAACAGCATTCTTATGTAGTCGCAAAACACGTCGAGATTTTCAACTCTGACCTCGAAGTTGTTTTCGTATCTACGCGTGGCCGCCAAGCTCACTTTCCTTCGCAAACCTTCATCCCTGTACATGTAGAAGTTGTCAATGAAGGAATCGAAGTATGCCTCTGAGTGCTCGGTGCAGTGTATGTCGTACCTGCCCAACCTCGTTATGAACTTTAGCGGACATGGCACTACTCGCATCACTCCTTCGTGTGGGATTATGTACTTGGAAGCAAACATCACAGCTTCGGGAAACCATTCCAATTTAGCCGTCAGGTTGAACAGCGTTGCCATTTCCGTGCTACAGTCTGCGGGTTTCACGTTCTCCGGCCAAAATATCGTCGAGTCGTCACCGACGAATATCCCACCCAAGGCCTTCGTCAAGTCGTTTGTGAATGCCAATGCCATCATCGTGAACGTGGTGTTACCCATCAATGTTCTCAGATCTCCACTTTTCCGTTGGTATTTGATTTTCAATTTCAACCCCACTTCGTGGAAAATCAAATACGTGGTTCTGTGACCGTCACCCCAATCATCGCTGACACCTTCATACATGCCGAACACTCTGCATAACATCAAATCGAGTTCCAATGCCAATTTTCCTTGTGACTTGTCGAATTTCTCCAAGTCTATCTCTTGCGGAATCACCTTCTCGTTGCGACATAGCGTTTTGGTCAGGAACCCTTCTACCTCCAATGGTGTCACTTCGTCTTGTATCAACCACTTAGGCTTCAAACTCCCTTTCAGTACCTCGCTTATCGCGCGCATCACTCCGCAGTAAGCCAAGTGCACTGTTTGCGGTGGTGACGCCAACACTTGATACAGTTGCTCGGAAGTCATGTGCTTTCCTGTGAGTGCTGGTTTCCCTGTCGTCTTTAGCGATGACGAAAACTTCGTTTCATCATGATCCGTCCTCTTCTGACTTTTACATAGTTCCCACTGATCGCTCGTCCTCATAGTCACCCAATTTGCACTGAACTGTTTGTTTGTGCTCAAGTACCTGCTTATCAGATCTTGAAACACGCCCGGATCTATGTATGTGATCATGAACATGGACACTATGCATTCCTCTGTGCCAGGTCTGATGGGCTCATCTTGATACAACACCTTGCCATTTCTTGCTTCGATGCTGCTTATGTGTGATGCCATTGTATCGTTCATGGCCGACATTGTCGTTTTGAAGAATGGAGTCATTTTTGTCTTTTGCTTCATCTCTTTTACCAACTTCAACATCACTTTCGTGTCGTTGACTATGTACGATTTGTCCAGTGGCAGCTTCAATGTCCACATCCTTTCCAACGCCAGTTTTTCCTCCGAGACTCGCTTGTACAACTGATCATACAAATTTTGCACTATGGCCCTGTGTATGATTGGTTTCGCACCGCTTGGTCGAATCGGTTCCACGACAAACACTCTCTTCCTTATTATAAGGGGTATGTCGGTGCTGATTCGTCCCAAACTCATCATCCACTTTATCACGTCATGTTTCATGCGATCCTCGTTGATCGGTTGTTTCTTGATCAACACTTTCGAATACGGGATGCACAAAGGTCCTATGTATATCGGTGTGTACATCTCCGCTTTTGGTATCATCTCCATCACAGCGTCGTCGCACTTCTCTCCTTGCAATATAGCTTTCGCTATACCATCCGTAGTATCCACGGAGTAATACGCCAGATGATCGGTGTGTCTGGATATCGCCACGATAACATGCGGTGGACTCTCGTAAATCGGTAACGGCTGCGGTCGCAGTCTCACCACCGTCACGCGAGGGTAAGTACCACCTTGCGCCTCGTGTATTGTCATCACCTTTTCCTTCGGTAGCCCCGTGGCACTAGTAAACTCCGCCTTCTCATCTTGCGTTGCTAGTAGGTACGCATCTGCGTTGGTCGGAACATCCTTGGCACCGGCAATCTTTCGAACTTTGGCCGGTTCTCCAACGGTTTTGCTCCGCATTTCAATTCCGGGGTAGTACGTGGAAATCATGCGTTTGTCACACTTCGGCAAGCGGTACGTCCAATTTTGCTCTATCGTCTCTTTTGCAATTATTTTGTGATGTACGCACTCAAATCCGTTCAGTCTGCATATGTATGGGATCTGCTTCTTGTCACCGAGTATGTTGATTTCATTTGCTTGCAGCTCGAATGCACAAATCAGCACAGCACCAGCATGAGGCATTAATCCCTCATCGAACCACACACGCTCTGCAGGTTTACCTCCGTTCAACATTATGGAGTCGTAGGTGCGTATGTCATCAGCACTGCACGTCGGTAAATTCCGTCGCATGTCCCTCGCGTTCGCTGTGGTTTCCGTGGCGAATATGTCCTTGTCATTCACGAAGTTCTCGGCAATATACGTCGTCTTTCCACATCCCGGTGATCCGTTGACCAACGTCACAACCAAGGTCTCCCAATCGTAGTCCAACAATTCACCGATTCTCTTCTCGTACCTATCCAACAATTTCCGGCTGCGCAAGAAGGAAACTTTCGCAGAGAAAAACAGCAACGTGGGTTTCCCACTCCATCGCAACCTGCCTTTGCTCCAGTATCCATTGCACGACGCTGACGTAACTTTGTCTCGGAACATCTTCCGCTTTTTCTGCATCTCAGCATGACAACCCGCTATGTGCACGTAGTCATCACCATCCCACGCACATGAAAATTGCTCTTCAGGGGTCGAGTTTTTCCATGAGTGCGATCCAATCGTGGTCGCATCAAATATGTGGCAGCTTGTCGCTGCCGTCATGGTTAGATCGGATTTGTGTCTCGACTCGGATACGTAATCTTCCAGCATGTTGATCTCGGTGCCCACTTCTATCCGCAACATTTCCAATATGCTCTTTCTGCACTTGTCTGCCGCGCTATTCGTCATCGTGCTGCTTAACATTCTGCACTTTGCGTCTAACACCGCCAATCGGTTCAGTCTTTTGTTAGCCCCTGAGTCCATGGGGTAAACCGTCCTTGTCTCGTTTAGCGTGGCTAACAGCTCGAATCTCGAAGCATCGCTCACGCCCGCCAAGTAGTCATACCACTGAGTGTTACGTTCTGCCGCGGATCTCTTATCACCCAACACTTCGACGCCGTTCACTTCCACGCTGGGAAGCATCACTTTCTCATCACCGAATGAATTGACTAACATTCTGTATTGATCATTGGCAAAACCGCTTTCTTCTAAACCGCGAACCTGTCGCTCTTCTGAGTAGCCGAACTCGGCAACAGGTACGTCGTACATTACGTTTTGTTTCGATTCGTGCGTAGAGCTTGTTCTCTTCACACTTACGACATATTCAGCATGTCCATCATGCACGAATATGTTGCAGCATTTCGACACGTCTTCTTTGGATCTTGTTAACACTGCCCTTCGTCTGTCACCCCGTACAAAGAAGATGCAAAAATTTTCATTGGAGGCATCCAACATGGCTACGTCTCGAACAGTGACTGCACTGTCGGACCACATGTCTGGCACGCAAAACCTTTTGAAACTAAGTCCATGCATTGTCATGCACTTATGAAAACAGCAATCCGATCCGTCGAAGCTTATTGTTGTCATCATGATATCATCGAAACTGTAGAACTTGGTGTGTACGCAACAACCATACGTTGACGCCACCTCCATCGCATACGTAATCAATTTGTTCGACACATCACGATCAGCCGTCTCGTCATCTAGCACGTCACGTAACTTCATCGCCCTGTTCAAGTTGTACAGATCATGAATGTCACAACCAACGTTTAGACTCGTCCCATTCTTCTTTATCGTCCATTTCCGCGATCGTATGGGCCACACTTCCGACCTAGCCCCGATCATGTCGCTCCCTTGCGCGGAATCGCAACTCCACGCACCTATTCGCGTGTCACCATGCATTGGGCTTAAGTTTATTCCGACCACGCACGTTTCGTCACTGATCTGCTCCTTCGCGTCTCGTTCATAACGCGGTTCGTCTGTGGTTTCGTCGTCCGCAACGATTTTCATCGCATCAGCCATGTACTTTCGCTTGTTACTCGAGCATGCATCAATTAGCATCTCAAGCAATGTGACAAAGACCACTAAGATCAGGGTCAACGTAAGCACCAACATCATGGGTTTCTTCAACGCACGTTCTAACATTTCTAACATTAGTTCGGTGTTCATGACTGTGTCACTTCGCAATTGGCAATGTTTCCTTACCTCGTTGGAAATGGTTGACGCCACGCTTGGTGTCAATTGAGCTCCCAACAGCACCAATTGCAACATTTCAACATCTGACTTCGATACGTTTCGTGATACGCCTTTGGACGTCGCGCAGAACCGACTCGACCTCAATTTCGGAGCTCTTTTCGAATACTTTTCCTCATCTTTTATCCGACCCATTTCGGTTTCGCACATCAACTTCAACCTATCTATGCCATCGCAGTCGACGGCATTGACTCTACTTTTCCGCTCAAGCATGGCCATCACCCATGCTCGGTTCACCATCGATGGTTTTTCATCGTCAACGTCAATCTCGTCCGTTCGTTCGTTCATGCCGCTCAACATGACGTAATGCGTGCGATCGTTATTCAAGAAGACCACTATCGAGTCCCTCGATATCGGTCCGGAAGAGACGTTTTCGATGGTACACGTGTAGTTACCATTGGTATCAGGATCTTTTGTCGACAACACCACAACTAAGTCCTTACTCTTGTCGAAGACTAATGAGTACAACAAACCAATTGAAATTGTTCTGCAGTTCATTGATTCCGTCACCGGGTCTTTTTCTCTGACCATAGGCAACTTATTCAAGTTGCGGTGTAAATCTATCAAAGACTTAACATTCACCGCAGTGACGCATTTTAGTTGTCGCATCTCCACAGCGACGTGTTGTCTCATGTCAATTGCCACTGCAATCATCTTAGGAGCCACGGAATTGATCAACAAACTGTGGTACGCGACTGCCGACATCAACGACCTAAAACCAGTGTTCGGGTGTGAACCACACCACACAACGCATTCTTTGCTCGTCGATATGTTGTGCCATGAGCTCCTGGTGCTGCGAAATTTCACGCTCGTCATCTTTTGCAAATCACCCACAACGGTTGGGTTATACAACACAGCTATGGAATTGTTTGTCAACACCAGTGTGATTGAATTCGAGCACAAATTGTTCGTATTGTACCATCCACCCTTCGATAAGTGTACTGATAAGTTCACATCCTTGCATGTGCCCTTTCCAAGGGACCCACCGATGTACTCTGACAACATCATCAAGAACTTCTCAACATTGGGTTTTTCTCCATTCTCGAACAGTTGCCCGATTGCCAAGTATTCCAAGCGGTCATCACTCAGCGATTCCGTGAACTCACTGCTCATGTTGCGCAGAGTCAATTCAGCCAACATTGGTCTGAGCTCAATATCGTACATTTCCGCGTGTACCGCCATTGCCAATGTGGCATCATCGAACTGCACTTGCTCCACCAAATCAACGAGATTTGCTCCAGTGTAACCAAAATCGTGCTTCATGAGACTGTCCTTGTTAAGCACTTCAGAATTTGGATTAAATGTCACCATCGCATCGCTAGCCACTATGGGACAATTTTGGAGATAGAACCAATTCCAATCTTTTCCTGCACTGTATCTCTTCGATGACCTGCAACGTTCCGTTGCGTCGACCATACGTGATAGCATCTGCCTTGATTTGGACTTCGTGCTTATGTAGTCTTCGACTAATCTGCTGGTAGCTCCCAGTTTCGTCGATTCTGTCCCGTACTCTTCGTCCAATTCTTTAAGCGCTGCTCGCAATTCCCGCCTGTCCGACACCTCAGACTTAAGGATTATAAACACATATCCCAATGTCAACACAGCGAAGTACACATTTGCATTGGTGCTCATTCCCGCAGCAAGAATTGCCGCCAACCACTGATTGCTGTCCCAGTAGCATGCCGCGACAATTCCACATCGTCTTTCATCACCCGAGTCGTTGCAATCATACGTGTGAGCTGCCGTGTCGTAACCAGACATTCTGTTGCTGTACAACTCGTACGACAACACGATCAACGTTACAATCATTATCATGGTAAAACACTGTATCACCTTGTTTAGTGGTGAAACCATCGACATCATTCGCAACTTCATCGCCGTCCTATACACCGTGTGCTCGACAAACTTGTATCTAACCACACCTCGCTTCATCTTGTTCAACAAGGCCAATTCGAATTCCATTTCGGCCAACACCTTCGTTACGACTGAAGTCTGCGGGCGTGGCTTGCGTACGTCCAACGCACTTGAACTGACGTATGGCGCAACGTCGAGTATCGGCTTTCTATACACTCGTTCTGATTCCAAATTCGAACCGTGTTTTGCGTAGTACCGTACGGCGTTCTCTTGCATTTTGACCATGGCCGAGTTACCAACACTTTCGTGGTTGTAAGTCATCTTGATCCTGGACGTGTAGTCGGCCTTTTGCATTTCACGCACCAGTGGATTGCCGTGACGCAACCACGGAGCTATTGTCCTGTCGAACCAATTGCTCTCTTTGTCTCGCGCATCGTTACTTGTTAAGGAACACAAGCAACGACGCCACCGAAATTTCGGGATGACATTGTAAGCCCCGATTTTCAACATCCTTTGATGCATGCTGCTGCCAAGCTTCCGCCGCGAGTTCAGCATCATGAACGTTCGTGTGACCAACGACACAGCTACCAACCACAGCAGTATCGTCAACATGATCTCTATCGTGTCAGGTGACATGGCGTAGTGTCTGTAATAGCAACTCCTAGATTCATCATCGATCGCTATCATGAACTCGTGCTCATCTTCATCGCAAGTATTCGCACTTGTGACACCGCTACATTTTCGCAAAAAGACCGCGACCGCCGAAGGTACGACATTCGGAATACCGTTACTGTTGCGTCTGATCGATTCGTTTCGCTGCTTCACTGCTGACACGCCTGCGTTCGTAGCACTGGTCCCTTCGCTTGCTGGTTCCGACTTCTCGTCTCCCAAGTCAGCACTGATGCCACCGGTCTCTACATCCGATTGCAACACCATTTTGGCTGGATCGGGATCAAGCTCGTCTAGATTTCTAATCAGCTCGGCTATGGTTGTGCCACCGTCAGTACCGAAGCACGCATTTGTCGCACCAGTTTCAGGTGCTACACCGAGTTTCACATCGCGAGCTTCCAACATCTGCATGGCATTCATAGTCATCTCGTGTCCATCATCACCCTCTTCTCCGCGCAATTTCACACTATTAGCGCTAATCTCAATGGCTTTTTGTGAAGACCTGTTGTTAGCGGATGGCTCATCTCCATTCGCGTTACGTAAGTCCATCGCAATACCGCTGGTCATGGGGTTGGTGCCGACAAATTCGTCCGACACTGCCCCGTGAATTGTGGCCAACTCAACTCCGCTCACGCCACTATTGCTCGCCACACGTACTGCACCTATGACTTCGCAAGGCACGGAATTTCTAACGGCACATTGTCTCGCTCTCGAAGCCTTCCTAACATCCACAGCAATATCGTCCGTTGGATCGTACGGGCAACACGCGAATAGTCCATTGTGCCTGGCGTACAAGAACCAAAAGAACATCGCGCAAAAGACCAGCGTCATTGTCATCAAAAGAGTAGACATTTTCTCCGATTCGTCGCCTTTGCGTTCATTGCTCATGCACGTCTGCTCGTGCATAGTTGTGTTGCTTACGTATGAACAATCGTACAATGTCTCGTACAAACATGACTGCTCACGGACAAAATCGGTGAGCTCATCTTTTGTGTTGCACGCGTTACCTTCGTGTTCGCAATCCACCAACAACAGATCCATCGTTGCTGACGACTCATCATCCGAGGTCATACCGCAACACATTGCCACCAACCAATAACTAGCATCGTCCGTCGTTCCTTCTCCACTACAATTCGTCGAATTCGTCACATTGGTCAAATCGTCACCTTTTGTGACATCACTGGTCGTTGTATTACTAACGTTCACGTGGCAACGTGACGTCGCTCGGCGTCGGTCAGCAACGATTTGGAGCAACCTGCAACTCGCAATTACGTCCGTCGCGTTGCTTACATTGGGTTGACAACGTGCTGACGTTGTCACGTCCACACTTTTTCCTAGAATGAATCCTCCAGTGGTAAGCTGTTCGTACGTTGAATTTATCACCGCACTGTGATTTAACAGCACGATCTCGTTCGAGCAAGTAATCGATTCGTTATTGCTCGCAAAGCACGATTTCAAGAGCGCGCATGTCAAGAAACGACGAATGTAACCCTTCGGCACCTCGTTGTTACCGCGCGATTTTGAGTAGCTGCCGCGTCTCTTTTTGTTGCGCCTGGCTTTCAATTGTTGTTCGAACCTCTCACCCCGATTTTTGAAGAACTTCCAGGTTCCATGCGACAACCCGTATATCGATAGCACCGCCAATGCTATGTCTCCGGGACTGCTAAAACTCAGATTTTCGCAATTGTCAAAGCCGTTGGGGCAATGCATTGCAATCAAAACTAGAATCGCCATTGACGACACCACCATGACAGTAGCAGTTACAGCTCTGCTTATGTTACCACTCGGGGTCGATTTGAAACCCAAGTACACGTCATAGCCTTCCATCATCGACATATGACGCTCATCGCTAACGTCAAGCATTTCACTTTGTTCCAACGTCAAGTATTCGTTCGGATCTTGCACTGTTACTCCCTTGTCGGTCAGAGTCAGCAAATCCCTCTTCTCCACGCACGAATAACCTAGGTTCTCTAGCATGCACAGAGACCTGGTTTCGTCGTCATGGATCTGCAACACGTTCAAACTCATTGCATCGTCGATGGTCCTCACAAAGACCTCGGCATCCTGAACTTGGTTCTCCACAAGCATCATGTAAGGTCGTTCTACGGATGTCCTTAATTCCGTCACCATTAGTTCACCAGTGTCCTTTTGCGGAATAACCCCGTTGAGTTCCGTCGAAAATTCATCCAAGTGACAATACTCCATGCTCGCAGATGAAACGAAGTCACGCATCTGCTCCACCACCTTTCCTATGTCGCAGTGATTGTCTTTTACGACCAACACGTACCGCGGAACCGCGAATGCCGCTGTGTACGTTGCATTTCCTTGACGGATAGCACCCGTTGTCAATTTCATCAACAGGGTCACGTGGTGCGGACTTGCCACACCCAATGTGGCGGTCCATGGTCTGCCATTACCGAACAATTCTCGCATGCACTTGAAGAAACACGATTCGTTCGAAATCTTCATGCCCAGCTTAGACTTTTGTAATGCCGTTTCCACAGACTTGTTGCTCGGCTTGGGTAACTCCAAATCACCAGGCAGTTCGTTTAGGCTTCGAATCTTGAACAGACTCAACGCCACTTCAATTTCACCTTTATTGGCTATTTCGAAACTAGTCCATGTCAAGTCCACTACGATCACCTTTCGAATATCTCGAACTTGCCTGTCCGCATAATACAGTCCGTCTTCGAGCAGCAACGCAATATTCAATCGCTCGCACGATTCTATCACCTCATCTCTGCAGCACACACTCATATCGAACTTCAAGCTACCTTCGATTCTCGACATGCAGTGATAGAACGATCCGTCGTCCATGTTGAAATCTCGCATCAACGTAAGCTTCTCCTTGAACGTGCGCGGGCTCGTGTCAACCTTTGGATTCCTGATATCTCTCGTTCTGGGTACCATCACATGTGCACCACCAATCGTCACTTCTTCCACGCCCACGTCCGCGTCCGATTCACAGAATTGCACATCATAACGCCAACTGACGTCCCCAATCGTTGGTATGAAGAAATCGCTCCACTCCAATGTTGGTCCATAATATGGTTCTTTCGAATTGCGATGCTCGCACACTGTGTGTTCGGATCCTTCAGACTCGGCCCCTGACACAGCGCAATACGCCAAGTTCATCGCCGGTTGTGCAGACGTCAATACTTCATATTGTTGTCGAGATCCGCTCAATCGCGTCGTAACCTCAGGGTCAAATTTTTGTTCATCCGATACCGGATGCACAACCACTCCACTCACCGAATCGCCTTGCTTCGAATCAGCCTCAATCGACTCGATCGGGTCTTTGTCAGCTGTGTCCTTGGCTTCATCACTGAACGGCGTGGCGTCATCATCGGACGACACCTCACCGTTTAGAGCTGTGTTCCATGAGCTCAACGGCCTTCGGTCTAACAATCGATAAACCTCGTCCGTGTTTTGCATAGCATAACAATGAGTGCCTACCACTCTTATCATTCCTTTCAGATCTTCGTTACCATCCATATACAAGTAACCGCGTTCGACTAGACCGTAGTTCTCTTGCTTGCATATGTGAACGATGTTGATAGCGCTTGCGACTTTTGTTTCATATAAGCCAAAACCTTGCAATCTAGCTACTGATCGATAAAAACAACCTGAACCTGTGTACTCATTGATTGCCTTGAATCCTTGCTCATATCCAACACTGACCTTCTCACACGGGTGGACTTCTTCGTGACCCAAGATGTCATGCTTGGACAATGGGATCACAGGGATTTGTTCTACCTGATCCATCTCGACATCCAAGTCTCCACTTATACCAATCTCCGCACTGCTAGCGTTTTCAGACAGCCGGTATCGCTTCAACAACGTATGAAACTCGTATGACAATTGATTGCACGCGATTGCCATTATCATCATTGACAATATCACAATGAGCAGCATCACTATGAATTGCGTTCCTCCATCGTCGTCGTTACGAGGTTCAGATGCTCGTGCACTATCGACACATGCGGCAATAACCGTTGCTTGCAGGGTCGAATTGGCTAGCGCATTGACACTGGATTCTGGGATCGTAGGAACTTGTCGACGGTCATCGACAACCACGTCACCAGTATCGCGAACTGAGTCAGCGCGTACGTCAGAGCTCGCAACAGCTGTAGCACTCATCCTCGAACGGATCATCGATGTCAGCGATTCCCTCGTATCAGTGCAGCCATCAACATTGATTGTGCGGCATCCCACGGTGTCTCCCTCTGGCAGCGCACCGAACACAGATGCAGCAAGACTACTCCTAGAATCCGTCGACATGTTTCTGATGTTACTTATATCATCGAACTCAGACTGCCTGGACACCGTTCTTGGATCACCTGTGATCCTGAGAACCCTTGGGTTCAGAACCACCACTTTCTTCTCCAATTCAAGATCACGCGCGCGATCCTCGCTGGGCTCGGTCTCTTGTACTCCCGCGTCACTTACTGGTTGTTCGAGCGTTTCTTCGACGGAGGTTTCCGAATCGTAGTTGAATTCCTCAAGAGCCACCTCGTCGCGCACAACTACGATCGAATGCTCACTTTTCTCACCATTGACTTCACTATCCACATGCGTGTCAATTTGGTTCGAGTCCACGACCACGTGGGCCCCGCTCGTGTTGTGCGACATTGGCGTCGCACCTTCAGTCATGTGCACAGGACTCAACGCAACGCTCCCCACGCACGTCACCTGGCGTTGTCTGGTTCGCATGCGGTTGTCTCTGAATTTCACGGTCCTCCTTCCGGCGCCAATTGCGTTTCGTGAACCCAATCGCGAGTCGTCGCGTTCACGAGACTTTATGGAATACACTGCGTCAGTACTTCCCGATCTCAATAGCGACACCAAATTCCTCCTAAGGCACACGCACACGATCAGCAAGCCCAAGACTGTCATCAGCGCGAGTGCAACGAAGTAGGGGTTATGACAGTATCGTTCCAAGTTGCGCAGCGGTTCTCCTTCGCACATTCCCGTGCCCAGACCCCCCAACGCGACTGTTGTTTTCACGTTCAACCCGCTTGGTCATGCCTTTGAACTCATGCGTACCACACCACCGGTGCGGCGCTCACCGGTTTTCTCTTCATCATCGTTGCGTTTCGATTCATTCGCATCGCCATTACCTTCCTCGATTGTGCTCACCGCAGCGTCATCGTCGATTTTGGTTTCTGTGGCTGCCGTGTAATCTTCATCACTAGCGTCGCCTCGCGACCTCTGGGTGCTCCCGATCTTCCTCACTGGTCGTCTCGGTGGAGATGCGTCTGCCGTGCAATCTTCATCACTATCGTCGTCTCGCGACCTCCGAGTGATCCTAGTGTTCTTTGCCGGTTGTTTCGCTGGGCAACAAGCTATAAGGGTCCAAGCAGTCAGCATGGCCGACAGACACATGCATAGCACTATAGACGTGTTCGAGCACGTACCATCATCGTCCATTGAGTAAGAAGCACCGTCGACACCTTCAAGATTCGCCAACAGCAACGTGACACCCAGAATCTTTGTGGCACTGCCGCTAAGGTCCGCGCAGTTCCTCCCAATCTTCCTGAGTTCATCGAACAACGCGTCCCTTTTGGATTGTGACTCTTCCTTAGCACCTCTGTCACTAAACACCTGTATCGGTTTGGCTCGACGTACGAACTTAATCTCATATCCGTTTAGATTTCGGATAAACGCCATGTTCATTTCCTCCGGAGTCTCGGGTATCATCTTGCATGCGTACACCTGTCTGCACGCTTCACCGGAGTTGGAACCACTCCGTAGCATGATCATTCCTTTCAGTCTCGTTGCTGTCATGGATTGCCTAGCTTGTCCCTTTGACGTTAGCTTTGCTTCCGCCCCGATCCTTCGAACGTGTGATCCATCGCCCAGCTCCGTTTCAGCTAATGCGAACGTCAGGTGATACAGTTCCTCTGGCCAACACGATATGTGACCGTCTCGAACCTGACTCATCAGCAGATTCGCCAACTTCTTCTCATCGTCATTGAACGACAGTTCAAGCTCAGAGTAGGAAACGGATCCATCGAGAACCGCATCCCTCTTAGTCAAACGCCTTCGCTTCTTAACGACATCGTCCGTTATAGCGCTCAGTGCCTGAACTTCTTGCCCACTGGAACCGATTGTTGCAGAAGGTTTGCGAACCGATTGGGTCGCGGGGTTGTCTGTAGTTGACTCGGTACGCCATTCCGCTGTGCGGATGGCAGAGTTTGAGTCCCCTACAAGACGGGTATCATCATTCGTCTGAACCTCAGTAGAGGTTTTATGCGCCGAATGATGCATTTTGTTCTTTGGTTATATGTCACAATTTGACATGGTTCGCTGAGTGCGAAACCCAACTTGATCTGCTCGCTGATTAAACCACAACGTTGCGAATATCGCACCGTCGATGAGCGCGAGAGTAGTTGCGGTCTGACTAATAATGTCATGGTTCATCCAGATCCTCAACAATATCAACACTCGTGAGTTTGAAATCGAAATCGACGAGAACTCATGAGCTAATTCATGTGAAGTTCTATTGAACTTCATGATAATCACGCGTACCGATGAAACGGATCGTTATGCGTGGTGAAATAATTAAATTTAGGCTACTAAAGTAGTCTAACGTGTGCTAACGCACACTATATAATGCACCATTAAGTGGTGCATGTAAATACCATAAATTGAATTAACCTTCAATTTATATAAAATTAAATAAAAATTAATATTATTGTCGGGTTTATAACCGGCAATGAAATCTTTCCTATCCTGCGTAATCGCAGGATGGTTCAGATAAATTATTATTATTATTATTATTATTATTATTAGTATTACTATCACTATTTTGATTTTGTGAAGTATCACCTAAAACAAACATTGAAACAATACAAGTACGAGGAATATCAAGAGTGATT
>Ga0129332_1001501_pt1 | contig 14828 bp, 13 predicted proteins | sample CPBNA2_8_FD_109912 | JGI IMG/M metagenome (GOLD analysis project Ga0129332, IMG submission 109912) | Freshwater to marine salinity gradient microbial communities from Chesapeake Bay, USA - CPBay_Spr_31_0.2_RNA2 (Metagenome Metatranscriptome) | ecosystem: Environmental > Aquatic > Marine >... | reverse complement strand
TTTTCGATTACGCCAATACTATCTTTTTATGGGGTATTGCACAGCAGAAGTTGATTAAAGAGCAAACTGAAAAATCTAATAAGACAATTGTTACAGGTCATCCTCGATTTGAATTGCTCAAGCCGGAGTTTCATTTTTTATATAACCAAGAAGTTGAAAATATAATCCAGAAGCATGGTAGCTTTATATTGGTTAATACCAATATGGGCTTTGGAAATAATATAAAAGGTGATGATTTTATCATTGCGAATTATGGGAACAGATTTGAGAATATTAAAAAAATTGTTAATTTCGATAAAGTAAAAGTAAAAGCTTATCTGGAATTGATGATAGAGCTATCTAAGAAAATCGATAAAAAGATTATTTTGCGTCCGCACCCGGAAGAGGATCTTCATTTCTATGCATACGCCTTTAAAGATATTGAAAGTATAGAAGTTATTTATAGTGGGTCTGTAGTGCCATGGTTATTGGCAGCAGACGAGGTTATCCATCCAGATTGCACAACCGCAATTGAGTCATCGTTTCTTGGTAAGCTGCCGATTTCTTATATGCCGAAAAATCATCCTGAAGATATTGTGACCAAAATACCATTAGAGATAAGCTTGCGATTTAATAATATTTCTCAGGTTGTTGACCATTTATTGAATAAAAATAATCATCTAAGTGATAAAAATATAAGGTCTAAAGTGTTAGACGAATATTTCTCTTATAGGCAGTCAACATCGCAGTTAATTGTAAATAAATTTAAAGACATCAAGCAGACGATGGTAACAAGAGATGATCAAAAATACCTCTGGAAGCAATTTGCCTTTTTGAAGATAAAGGAAAGCATCAATTCTTTAAGAAGTAATGATGATTTGTATTTTGTTCGAAAAAAGCTGCAGGGGTTTGATTATGGCAACATTCAAAAAATTCAAAATATATTATCCGAAAATGACGTTTTAGCGAAAGTTACGCTAAAAAAATATAATAAAGGGCTATTTTTGTTTAAAAAACAGTAACTATTGACGTAGGTATGACACTTAATGACGATTCGACGAACAAAAAAAGACATTGAAGAAAAAATTTCTGTTTTAGGTAATGAGCAGGCATGGAATCATAATATCTCGCTACCCTATGGACTAGAAACATCACCTAGGAAGCAATCTTCGCATGGTAAAAATCTTGTTAAATGGGAAAGAATAAAACCTATCCTAGATATGCTTGAACTTTCGGGAAAGCGAGTGCTTGATATAGGCTGTAATGAAGGGTTTTTCTCCACCAAGATATCTGCAGTTGCTTCATATGTTCTGGGTGCGGATATTGATGAATTACGTATTAAAAAAGCGCTCTTTGTTCAGTCTATCCTCATGCAAAAAAATTTAGATTTTAGAGTGATGGATATTTATTCATCTGAAGTTCAAAAACAAGAATATTTTGATTTGTGTGTTTGTATGGGGTTTTTACATCGTGTTCCTGATCCTTTTAACGCTATAGCTGCAATATCATCGATAACCGATACTGTCTTATTTGAATGGAAATCACTAAAGCATGGATTACACGATGAGTCTTATGCTTATTTTTCACAAAAAGGCACAGATAATGACGATTATTACGGCACTGAATACTGGCTGCTCAGCTATGCTGCTTTGGAATCAATATTAAAGCGTCAAGGATTTAAAAATTTTTATCGTGTTGATGATCCTCGGCAAAGGCGGTCGATTCTTGTTGCGAGTAAAGTCGATGGGGAGATCTTTAAACAGCCCGATGAGATATTGCATCGTGGACGAATTGCTACCTTGCTGAGCCATACTAAGCGATATTTTAAGACTGTAGTGCGAATTTTTAGCGGCCGCCTTAATTCATGATTTTATTATCGCGCAAGCTTTACCAAAGGCTTCATTTTTATTTGGGTAATGTTTATCGGTTTTTAACAATAATTAAATTCCAAAGGAAAATGTCGGTTAGTGAGGTTAGAACTATTTTTGGCGCTTCTTTTGGAGAAGATGGCTGGCATCATATTATTAAAACCTTGGAAGAATATGACGCTGAACCAGAGATTGAATATGATAAGACCTCACTCTATCGCTTTCTTAAGCACTTTACTCCTAAAAGCATATGTGATGTAACAGGCGAGAAATTAGGCTGCGATGTACTGCCGCTCTTCAATTACCCATGGGGGACGTTTAAAAGAAACGAGCAGGTCTCAACTAAAGACCCTATGACCTCGAGGTTTTGTGGTCCATCTGAGGATGAGTTTATTAGAGATGAATTTGAGCGAACGATATCTTTGTATAAAAAAATACAGACGTCAGGGTATCGGCCGTGGACATATGGAAACGGTTTTATTGGGGGCACATTTTTAATAAATAATGAGGGTGAAACAAGATTTGTGGTCCTACAAGGAAACCACCGTATGGCAATTTTGGCGCATTTAAAATATCAAAGCATGCATGTTAGAGAGGTTAGAGGATACTTAACGAAAGTTTCGGAGAAAGATAGTGCCAATTGGCCGCTAGTAAAATCCGGGAAATGCAGTGTTCATGTTGCCCATGCTGTATTTTCTTTATATTTTAGAGAAAATGGAAAACACATAGAAAAATTGCTAGAGAATTAGAAAATGATGATTCTAAAAATTAAAACTTGTCCTGCATGCGGAAGTAAGAAATCTTCAGAGGCGGTTGCTTTAGACAATAATAAAAAAGAAAATTATTTAAAATTTAGCGATCAGAAATATAATCGATTTATAGATGGCTGGTTAGAGAAACTTGTTGTGGCTATTGATGGGTGCTTAGATTGTGGTCATCACTGGTATAGAGAGCAGCCTAGTAAAGAAATGCTGTCTAACATGTATGGGAATGGTGTGGCTTTGTTGCCGCAGGCAACTGCCGACAGAAGACAGCCCACGTTGCAAATGATTCGGGAGATGAGAAGACTTAAGGGACTTTCAAATTTATCAGCACCGAAGTTGCTTGATTATGGATCTGGCTTTGGCCGATGGGCCAGAGCTGCCTCTAATGTAGGGTTTGACGTCACCGCTTACGAACCGTCTTACGAGAGGGGCTCGGAAGACAGATATGTAGAATTTACTTTAGTACACGATGCGACTAATTTAGAAGATCAACTTTATGATGTAATCAATTTGGAACAGGTGTTGGAGCATGTTCCTGATCCTTTGGGACTCTTAAAAGAACTTAGGATGTATTGCAAGCCTAATACGATACTGCGGATTTCCGTACCAAATATACTTCGATGTCCGGAGGGCCGGCATATCTGGAAAGATTGGCCTTATGATGGATGCCGAGTTCATACTATGGCACCCTTTGAACATTTGCAGGGGTTCACACCACTTTCACTAAAAAAATTAGCAGGCAGAGCTGGATTTAAGTCCGTTGGTAGTGTCCTTGGTTGGAGGCAATATCCAATTGAAATGGTGCGAAGTTATGCCGGTAAATTCTTTCCAAAAATTGGGCACACGTTTTTATTATTGAAGATTAGTGGATAAGATTTATATGAAAAAAACTATTTGCGTGGCACTTACTAATAGAACAAACTATTCAAAACTGAAAACAGTTTTATTAGAGCTGGCCAAGTATGACGGGGTCGTCGTACATCTTGTCTTAAGTTCCTCCATTTTGCTAGAGCGCTACGGTAGTGGCTATAAAGATTTAGAAAAAGATGGATTTGAAATTGATCAAAAGATCGATTGTGCTTTGCTGAATGATTCCCATGAAGCTATGGCGAAAACTATAGGTTTATCTACAGTCGAGCATTCCACCTATTTTGCAAGTCGTAAACCAGACTTGCTACTTATAGTCGGAGATCGTTATGACATGCTTGCTCCAGTGGTAGCGGCAGGCACTATGAATATTCCTATCGCACACATACAGGGTGGGGAGCTAAGTGGCACTATTGATAATGTGATACGTGATGTTCTTACGAAATTCTCTTTATTACATTTTGTCGCTACAGAGAACAGCATGCAAAATCTTATCGACTATGGAATCAAGAAAGAGACAGTATTTAACTATGGCTGTCCTGCAGTGGAATACATTACTAAATTGGATATTGGAACTTCATTTGACGCTGCTCGTATTTCAAAAAAGTTCAAATATCCGATTCAGATAGATGAAAATGAAAAGTATTTTCTCGTGATGGTGCATCCAGACACTACAGACGAAAACGATATAGATATGGATAGGGTTCTGGAGATTGTCAGTAGATTTGGATTCAAAGCCTTTATTTTTTATCCTAATATTGATGCAAATAATACAGAAATTGTTTCAAGCATTGCTAGGTATAACAAGAATGATAGCTTTTTCATGATCAGACACATGCCATTGGAGGACTTTGTGCACACAATGGCTCATTGTGTTTGTATGATAGGAAATTCCAGTTCAGGCATCAGAGAGTCGGCATCCTTTGGGATACCGTTCATAAATATTGGAGGGCGACAAATTGGTAGAGAGCGCAATAAAAATACGATTGACATCGACAACGACTACGAGAGATTGGAGTCGACAATTAAAAATTGTTTTAGTCAAGATTTTGATAACAAAAATATTTATTATCAGGAAAATTGTTCATTTCGTATAGCCGCTACAATTGCTAACTATATTGGAGTTGAAGAGTGATGGCTGAAAGTATGTTTATCGGGGATCGAGAAATAGGTGGGAATGCTCCTTGTTTGATTATAGCTGAGGTAGGCCTGACGCATGATGGCAGCCTTGGAGTCGCTCATGCCTTTATTGATGCCATAGCAGAAACAGGAGCCGATGCAGTTAAATTCCAGACCCATATTGCTCATGCTGAAAGTTCACCAGGGGAACCTTTCCGAGTAAACGTTTTCCCTCAAGATGAAACTCGTTATGACTATTGGGAGAGAACTTCATTTACAGAAAAACAATGGGCTGGGCTTAAGAAGCATGCAGAGGAAAAAAATCTGATCTTCATGAGTACCGCATTTTCAATAGAAGCCGTTAAGATGTTGAGGCGAATTGGTGTCAAGGCTTGGAAGATTGGCTCGGGCGATACTAACAATATTTTTATGCTGGATGAGATAGCTAAAGGAAATGACCCTGTATTTTTAAGTTCTGGTATGAGCTATCTGCACGAGCTAGATTTAAGTGTAAAGAGGTTGCAAGATAAAAAGGCGCCATTACTACTTATGCAATGTACTAATAACTATCCATGCCCTCCTGAAAAATTAGGGTTAAATATGCTCGCATACTATAGCGACCGTTTTGCAGTACCTATCGGATTTTCTGATCATTCTGGGGAAATAGGTCCTTGCTTGTCCGCTATTACTCTCGGTGCAAAGGCAATAGAAGTGCATGTGACTTGGCACTCAGACTGCTTTGGTCCTGATGTAAAGGCATCCTTAACTATTGAGGAACTCTCACTTCTAACCAAAAATATTCGCCTAATTGAGGAGGCTCTTTGTAATCCTGTTGATAAAGATTTAATGGCCGAAGATATGAAAGACATGCGGTTGCTTTTCACTAAAGGCTTAGTTGCAGCAAAGGATATTGTTAAAGGCGAAACAATCAATAAAAATCATTTGGATGCAAAAAAACCATGTCTTGGGATTCCAGTCCATGAATATGAACGTGCATTGGGAATGTCCGCTCTCCGCCCTATTAAGATGGGCGAAAGTATCTCTTGGACAGATATCACATGACCGATTCTCTAGATGATCGACAGCTCCGCAGTCTGAACAGTGAGTGTGAGAGAATTTATGAGCTTGAATTTAATGAAATTGAAAAGTTAGCTCGTATAGTACTTGCTGAAGCCTTAATTCTAGAAAAGTTTCAGCTGCTTCAACTGACGTACCAGAGATCATAAATTAGATGAAGCACTTTGATATTGTTTTGGTGTTGGGATATTTTAGACCTCTTTCTTATTATTTAAGTATTATTCGACATTTGGGTGAAGAATATAATATAGGCTTATATGCAGTTGATATCATTAGCGGGCAACATGACAAAAATATTGATGCTCAAAAGTTATTCGAGGCAACTTGTGCGGAGTTCGGTGCAACAATAATAAGAGAAGAAGAAATACAAACAGAGATTTTATTTATTCCTCAAAACGTTTATACAAAGATTGCTCGAAAAGACATTAACAATAACATAAAGGCAAATAAAAAAATTGGGTTTATTGGATTCGCTTGGGCTGGTATTAAACAGCATGACGAATTTATAGATGTGTTTGCAATTGAAAAGCTTTTTGTTATTGACAAGAGTTTTATGGATTTTTTATTAGAACAAAGAAAAGTAGAAGTTTATAGAGAAAAGACAATTGTTGAAACGGGACTTCCATTCAAGAAATACCCGATATTTGAAAACTTATCAATCGATTATTTATTAGCGATGCCTACGAGCTTCAGTTTTCCTCATGAAGAAGATAAGTGGATGTTTCTCGAGACCATAAAAACTTTACTTTCTCAAATTGATGAACAAGACGTTGTAGCGCACAAGCCGCACAATGGTATGTATACAGATCTGTTTGCCACAGAAAGCTATATGAAGGTAATACGAATAATTCGATATATTCCTATGATATCTTATTTTTTCAAAATTGTGATTAACATTTCATCAGGTTTTGTAAAGAGATTTACGTCAAAGTTGTACACTGCATATTTGTACTACACTATTCTACAGAGAACTTGTCCTTTAAGCAGCATTACAGATTATTCTTCTTTTGCTGTTGAGGCTTTTTTTTCCGTACGTGAAGAAGGGAGTTATTGGTGGATTGAGTAATACAATATGGGGAGCGCTTTACCATCAAATACCCTTTTATAATGCCGTGAACATGGATATACAAAACCGATTTGGCTCGGACCGATTGTATGGTAGTAAAGATACGTCCAACCACATTGATTTAAATTTAAAATATTTCTATATTCCATTTTGTGAAAATCGGCTGGAATTTGACTCGAAATATTTTTCTATAGTTGATGATTGTACAAGAAAAGCAGATCTTCTAAATGAGATTAAAAATGAAATGGAATTCATTAATGCGAAAGGTGAATCATATGTTGAATGACAATAATGGAAAATAACAAGGTACTTGGATTGATCGCTGCTCGTGGTGGTTCTAGCGGAATTAAGGATAAAAACATTATTCCAGTCTTAGGGAGGCCATTAATTGGTTATGCATGCGAAGCAGCGAAAAAATCTAAATGTTTTGACGAGTTGATATTATCTTCAGATAGCGAAAAGATAATATCTGTAGTAAAAGATTACGGAGTTGACGTTCCATTTATAAGGCCTGATGAGCTTGCGAAGGACGATACGCTCGTGGTCGATGTTATTCATCATGCTCTAAAATGGTTTGAAGCTCATCGCGAAACAACTTTTGATTATGTTTGTCTGATTCAACCTACTGCACCGCTAGCACTAACAGAAGATTATGAGAATGCAGTACAAACTGCAATTGAAAATGATGCGGATACAGTTATTGCCGTATACAAATGTGGTCAACTTCACCCTTCAGTTATGTATACACGTGAAGATAGTGGTGAAGTAGATTGGTTTCCTGAAAGTCTAGGATGGAATCAGATGGCGCGAAGGCAGGATCTACCCCCAATATATATGAGAAGTGGGATCGTGTATGTTTTCAAGGCAGATCAAATATTACATAATCGCAATCTATATGGTAACCGAGTGTTTTCGATTGAAGTTGAAGAGGAAAGGGGGGCCGTGGATATAAATAATGAAATGGATTTAAAAATTGCCGAATTATTCCTGTCGCAAATGGCTAAATGAATAAGCTTCGAAAAGATGAAAATCAAAAAACTATTGTTTATATCAAAAGATCCCGGTGGCGTGAACTCCATACTTCCCGTTATAAAAAAATGCGAAAAAGAGCCCGATAAATATGAATGTGTAGTCTTATCTCATCAATTAACTGAATATAGGTATATAGAAGAAAATATAGCAACGATAGGGTTAGAGGAATTTAATTATAACTTGAATAAGAAGGAAGCTGTTTCAAAGTTTTTGAATGTATATCAACCTGATATAATCATAACAGGCTCAAGCAGACCTTATGACTATGAACGTATTACTCCTGAGCAATTATTTATTGAGCTTGCGAAGGACAAAAAAATAATAAGCATTGGTATTCTGGATTATTGGGGTAACTACTTAGAACGCTTTTCGAGTTTTGATGGCGAGTTTAATTTATCATTTGTACCAGATAAAATTTGTGCGTTAGATCAGATTTGTATGAAATCCTTGTTAAGACTCGGTATCAAGAAAGAGAATATTGAAATCACTCACAATCCTAATTTTGATCAAATTGTTAGTGAGACAGTTAATACAAAGCCTCGATTATTTAGTGACAAGCCTGAATTTAACGTTCTATTTATCTCTCAACCGTTAATTGAATCTACATATAAATACAATCAAGGTTATTCACAAATTGATATGTTTAATAATTTTTTATTTTTTTTAAGTCTATGGAAACCTCACGCCTCTAAACAGGTTCAAATTTGGTTGCATCCTAAAGAAGATAAAAATAAATGGAATAAGATGATTAGTGAGGCGAGTTCAGAACGTATCAGAATAGACATCAGTGAACAACGGGACAATGATATATTCGGGTGGTCAGATTTTCTTGTATCAGGATTTTCAACATTAATGTACCAAGCTTTATACTACTCACTACCTGTTATAAGTATGCAAATAGGATTAAATAAGAAAGACCAGCTTATAACTAATGGCTTAGATTTGTCTATACCCTTATATACAAAGAATGAAATGGATGTTCTTTCTAAATGTTTTGATATTAGTTTACGTAGCCGAATACTTGAAAAGCAAAAAAACAAGCTGACTAGCCAGAAAATATTCTTCTCTGACGGGCTTGCAACTCAAAGAATTGTACATCTTATTAATAACATGAAAGTTGGAGGATAACTTGGGTAATGTAGATTTTTCAAATGGACTTCATTTTTTTACGGATTATGGAGTCATCTATAACGATATAGAATCGTTCTGCGAGAATAAGATGTTAAACGCGTTTTTTAAGCGAATAAAGAATTCAAGTAAAAAGAATGTCTTAAATGTTTATTATTCGGGTCAACAATCGGAAGTAAAATATTCCATATGTTATTTAACCAGCTTGTATGAAGTCAAAAATATCGACATAAATTTCCGAAAGGTTAGTGGTGATGATGTCGCTGGCGTTATAGCAGACGAATCAACAATTTATTTGCCACAAAAACTATCTAGCGAAGAAAGAAAAACAATTTCAGAACTACAACGGTATGGAATAAAAATATTGTGGAATGAGGAAGATGTTGGAGAAATGTTGGATTTTTCTCAGCCATTTGACCCTGGTAAAGGTAAGTATTTTCAGAAAAGACAGCATGATAAAGGGCGATTATGGTTCTCAATAATCGAAGTGCAGCCAGATTTTGTTGATCGTGTAAATGTAGGATACGGCTCTAAATTATATGATTCGTATGTTAGCCATTGCGGAGATGCAAAAATCAACATTGGACATGGAAGTTACATTAGCGAAAGTCCGCGTTTTTTTCTTGATGGCCAATTTCATCTAGGAAGCTTTTGTCAAATTTCTACGGATTTTACCGCCATAACTAGACGACATGCGATTACAAATGTGTCCCTTGGACATATCTCAGGCGGAGGTATAGGCTTTTTTGGTGAGGGGCATGATCAGAAAAGTGAAATACATATAGGTAATGATGTCTGGATTGGTACTAAAGTTACTGTTATGCCAGGAGTGAATATCGGCCATGGTTGCGTAATAGGCGCTAGTTCTGTGGTAACAAAAAATTGTGAACCATATGCTATCTATGCAGGTAATCCAGCCAAGTTTATTAGATATCGATTTGAAGAAGACAAGATTAAACTCTTATTGGAGTCAAATTGGTGGGACTGGCCATTAGAAAAGATCTGGAAGAATAGGGAGTTTTTTACTAAAAAAATAGAAGAGCTCAGTTTCGAAGAAATAAAGAAAAACCTATTATAAGTTAAACCGACCAAAATATTTGAAGGTAAAAATAATGCGCTCTATTTCAGTAGTAATTAATGCAAGATTACAATCAACTCGAGTACCAAAAAAGTTGATCAGAACTTTTTCAGATTCGTGCTTAATTAAAATAGCACTTGAAAAATTAGACAAAATGGAATTTTTCGATCACCGTTTCTTAGGGGTTGCTGATGATGAATTGAAGGAAATAGCTAAAAATTATAAGAACGTTGAAGTGTTACATAGAAAATCTGATGCAGTAAAGTCCGGCGTTAACCCGCCCCATGTTTCTTTTGCGCACTACCTCGATATTCCTTCAGATTATATCTTTATATTTAACCCGTGCCAGCCGGTATTAAGTATTGATTCTATAAAGAAAGCGTATGATTATTTCCAGGAAACAGATTATCCATCGTATACATCTTCTACGGAAACTAGAGATTGGATATTTGATGACGAAGGGAATGCATTGACAAATAAAGACACAAGCAATTATTCAACGAACAAAGGTCGAGTATTTTATAAAGCAGCCCATTCATTCCATATTGTTGGTAAAGAATTTTTTCGTGAGCATGGATTCCACTGGACATTTACTGCAAACGATCCACATTTGATTTCAGTTCCTGAGGCTGAGGCTATAGATGTGGATACGGAATTAGACTTTATTTTGGCGGAACTATATTACGACTCTATACGCAAGAAAGAGTAATCAGTGAGTTAGAGTCACGATTCTGAATAGTTGGTTAGTTCTCCTTCGCAACTCGAGCTGTTCCACAAAACTTGCGTGGACTATATTTGATAATACTCGAAATGCAAAACAGAGAGCACTATAGGTGTCCCTTAAGTAGTCACGATTTGGGACTTGTTAATATTTAATTAAAGGTTTTTGGTAACGATTATGTCTAAAGAATATATTTATATACTTGGTGTCCCTAATTTTTCAAACTATGAAAGTAGTGCTTCTATGATTCGTATCCCTAAAAATGGTGGAGATATTGATTATGTGTGCATTGGTGAAGATCGACTAACACGCTTAAAGCATACTTATACGTTCCCTTTGCGTGGCATTGACTATTGTATGAAACACTTTGGTCTTGATGATCTTGAACAAGTTGATTATCTAGCAACGGACTACGCAAGGGTGCCTCGATGGATAAATAGTGGTCCAGGATATCGTAAGCTTGAAAGTGATTATTTAAAACTTAAATTAAAGTTTGCAGATGACAAAATCTTGGTGATGGATCATCATGATGCTCACGCCGCTTCTTGCTATTATCCTTCTGGATTCGATGAAGCCGGTGTACTAATCGTGGATGGGATGGGGTCGGACCTAAATACTCAAACTGCTTATCATTTTAATAGAAATCAAATGACTTGGTCTGAGCGAGGTTATGATTGGGGAGTTGGTCGATTATATTCAATGGTGACGGCTGCTCTATTGCCATATGGACCTGAAAAAGGCTACGGCAAGGTCATGGGGTTAGCCGCCTACGGTCGGGATCAGGAGCCAAGCGGCGTAAATATGCAAGGGCAAATCGATGGAATGAAGTCTGACTACAGTGATTTTTTTAGTCGTTATCCCATTTCAAGACTTACTGCTGTTAATGCACCACAATGCCATGACAGACAAAAAACAATGGAGGCACCTTTCCCAGCCATTGCTTTTGAGGTCCAAGAAGAATGTGAGCGAGCCTTAATTGAATTTTCAAAGTATATAAATGAAACTACCGGAACAAAAAATCTGTGTATTGCCGGTGGTGTTGCGTTAAATGGCCGAGCAAATTATAAAATTTTAAAAGAAACGCCAATAGAAAATGTTTGGGTTCAACCAGCATGCTCTGATACTGGATTAAGTTTTGGCTTAGCAATATGGGCAGCTTATCAAATAGTAGGGGACGAAAATTTTTATGAGAAAAATAAAATATCAATGCCACATGCTTATTGTGGCACGCCATATCCAGCGTCTGAAGTTGAGAAAACATTAAAAAAATATAATGTTAAGTCACGTAAGGTAGAGCCTAGTGAAGTCGCACAGTTAATCTCAGAGAAAAACGTTGTTGCAGTATTTGAAGGTGGTAGTGAGTTTGGGCCACGAGCTTTGGGGCATCGTTCTATTTTAGCAGACCCGCGTGATCCAGGAATGAAAGATAAATTAAATAGTTCCGTTAAATTCAGAGAAGAATACCGTCCATACGCTCCCGTAGTATTAAGAGATAGAGTTTCTGAATACTTCGATCTGGAATGTGATAGCCCATTTATGTTGATGGTTGCTGATGTTAGAAAAGATAAATATGATGTTATTCCCTCAGTTAATCATGTAGATGGCACTGCCCGTGTTCAGACTGTTACAGAGGAAGATAATGGTAATTACTATAAAATTCTAAAGAGTTTTGATGAAATTACAGGGGTCCCTGTGCTTTTAAATACATCGTTCAATGTTAATCGTGAGCCTATTGTGGAAACTCCGGATGATGCGTTAATTTGTGCATTTGGTACATCTATCGATTATTTGGTGATGGATGGACGCCTGATAGACTGTAGCCCATACCGGCAACCTGAGCTAGTAACGAAGATAACCAAAGAACGTAACGAAAAGAATGATGCTCATTATCAATCTCTCTTAAAGAAATATCTATATGGATACAATGTTTCTGAGATGGATGCATATATTAAGGAAGAGAATCTAATTGCTGATTGGCATAGAAGTTATAGCTCTAAATATGAATTAGAGAAACTTATTTCAAGGTGGGACAAGAATGATGTCAAACGTATCTTAGTTGTAGGCACACGGGGACATACCAAATGTCTATATATGTACATTGCTGGCTTTCAAAATGCAGGCGTGAATGGATTTATTGCGTGGGATCAACAGCCCGGTGAAAGGGACGAGTTTTCTGGCATATATCGGGAGTGGACAAAGAATTCTATTAATTGGGATACTATTGATGAAGTTCTTGTATCCTCCCATGAATATCAACGTGAAATTAACGAGTGGTTAGGAGTTAACGCGCCAGAAAGGATAACAATCAACACAATTTATGACGATGCATGCGATAGCTTGATGTATGTGATGCCAAGTAAATGGCCAGTAATGAATGAATATAAATCACGTAAGCATGGTTTAAATATGGCAGTAACAGCACAGCGCACTGCATCAAATATTGACTTTGATTTTGAACCGGCTGCGATTCAAATTGATGAACGATATGCGGTAGTTATTAACTATCATTATCTACGTGGGAAAGGTAATACTACTCCCGCTGTAACAAACTTCACGACCCCAGAGAATTTTGGCGAACAATTACGACAATTAAGTGAAAACTTTACTTTTTCCCGGTGCAAAGATTTAGTTGATGAAAAGAAGGTGCTAGGAGAATCAAACGTCGTAATCTCATTTGATGATGGGGCTAAAGATATTATAACGTCAGCACATGCAATTCTTACTAGGTATGATGTACCAGCAACCTTCTTTGTGTGCTCTAGCCCTTATCTAGATAACCGAGTGCTTGATGTTCATAAAATCCAATTATTAATGCAATGTTTGGGTGTTAAGGAGTTTGCTAAGCAATTTTATGAGTTACTTGAATTACGTGCTCCAAGTGGTGTGAGCCATGATTCCATAGCTTATGCGGGTGATTACCAATTCTATCGTTATGACACAGAAGAAGTTAGAAACTTCAAACTTGATCTAAATTATCGAGTTCCTTATGCTTATACGGAAGTAATTATTGACGCAATATTTAAAAAATCGTTTGGTGACAATGCCGAAAAAGAAATCATTAAAAACCTGTATCTTGATAAAGATGATTTAAAGCGCTTAGTGGATGATGGCCATGAAATCGCTATGCATGGACATAGTCATAGGGTTATGCCGAGAATGTCTTTTGAACAACAAAAAACTGATTTAGAGATGTCCTCCAAATTTTTGCAATCCATTACTGGCGAAAAATCGTTTACCGTAGCTTATCCATACGGCTTTAGCGACATCCATACTAAACGCGCTATGAAGGAGTTAGACATGAAAGCGGGGTTTGGTTTAGGCCGCGAAATGTTGACGCCTGAAAATATAAAAGATCGTTGGGATCTTCCCCGATACGACGTGAATGACTGTTTTGACAAGCAAACAAATGATATTCGTTACGGAGTATTTTCGAATTTATCGACAGGTGATTAGCATTATACAATTATGTTCACTTTTTACTTTTTTGGGGTTTGAGTGTTGAAGGTTTATAACATTTATTTAAATGAGCCTGATTTTTACGAGCGAATTGATTTTTTTAGACATCCTGAAATCCAAGGGGTTTTTAGACCTGGGGATAACATTCCTTATAAAAAAATTGATGCTGTTATGGTTGGGCTTAAAGATGTAATTGATGATGACTATTTAGCGTTGTTTCCTAATGTTAATTACGTGGTCTCTAATACAACTGGCGTTGACCATATTCAAACTAAACGTGATGTTCAAATTGTAAACTTGGATCCGGCTGAAATAGAACGTGTTACTGCGACCGCTGAATTTAGTTTAGCCTTGCTATTGTCCTTGGTCCGAAAGATTCCATTTATCGATCCTTATAATGTGGCCGATCGTAAAGCCTACCGCGGTACACAACTTAGTGGTTTACATCTAGGTATAATTGGCTTAGGTCGGCTTGGTAGGAAGATGGCACGTTTTGCAGAAGCTCTAGATATGGAGTGGAGTTCATTTGATAAAGGTAGTTCTGAAGCAGATCGAGTAAAACTGTTTAGAGATTCTGATCTTATAAGCATACATGTTCCATTACTTGATAACACAGTAGATTTTGTTAGTTATGAAGAGTTTGCAATGATGGAAAGGCAACCTTATGTAATTA
>Ga0129332_1063180_pt1 | contig 14875 bp, 15 predicted proteins | sample CPBNA2_8_FD_109912 | JGI IMG/M metagenome (GOLD analysis project Ga0129332, IMG submission 109912) | Freshwater to marine salinity gradient microbial communities from Chesapeake Bay, USA - CPBay_Spr_31_0.2_RNA2 (Metagenome Metatranscriptome) | ecosystem: Environmental > Aquatic > Marine >... | reverse complement strand
TCTGGGTATTATTTTGCAAATAAAGAAGCAAAATATTTTGGTTTAGGAAAAATTACGGATGATCAGGTAACCGATTTTGCGATACGAAAAGGAATTACAAAAGAGAAAGCTGAAAAATGGTTGCATCCAAATTTAGCGGAAGAGTAAGGTTTAATAAAAACGATATTTCATAAAAAGTATTTTACAATATGAAAAAAGAAAAAAAGCCAGATTTGGTGGTTTTTAATGAAGATACGCAACAATATGATGCAGCGTTAAAACCTTATGGAACATCAGCAAGTTCTCCTGTAATTAAACCCTTAAATACAGCAACTTGGCGTAATGATGGTGTGCAGCGTGTAAATAAACAATTTAAATCTAAGTTTGAAGAAGTAAGAAAAGAATATGAAGAATTAATTCAAAAATTCCAGTACAATGACTTGGTATATAATTCAAAATTTAGTTTTGAACCAAATATAGGTGAAGTGTATCATTTGTATAATAATAGAAAAGACGAGTCTTTTTTATCTATTATTTCTCCTGATCAATGTAGTTTTTATCATCTAGGATCTTTTAGATTGAATACAGATAAAATGTGGGAAAAATTAGAATACTTTTCAACAACACCTATAACATAAAATAGAAATAATAAAAGTGAATACAGCACTGAGAAATATTCAGTATATATGAAGATAACAGAACACATAAAAAAGGCAAATAACAAAACATTATTTTCTTTTGAAATTATTCCTCCCAAAAAAGGAAATAACATCCAAGAATTATATGATAATATAGATTCTTTAATGGAATTTAAACCTCCATTTATAGATGTTACAACTTCCAGAGAAGAGTTGATTTATGTAGATAAAGGTAATGGTTTATTAGATCGAAGAACAACCAGAACGCGTCCGGGGACGTTGGGTATTTGTGCTGCAATAAAGCATAAATATGATGTAGATACTGTGCCGCATGTATTGTGTGGAGGTTTTACAAAAGAAGAAACTGAATACTTACTGGTTGATTGCGATTATTTGGGAATTCAAAATGTCATGGCTTTAAGAGGAGATGCCATGGGGCATCAAAAGTATTTTGAAGCAACAAAAGGCGGACATCCATTCGCTAAAGATTTAGTTTCTCAGATTAATGATTTAAATTCAGGTAAGTATTTACATGATGTAATTGAAACAAATCATAAATCAGATTTTTGTATTGGGGTAGCTGGATATCCAGAAAAACACTTAGAGTCGCCCTCTCTTCAGACAGATTTAAAACATCTGAAAGAAAAAGTAGATGCAGGTGCAGATTATGTGGTAACACAAATGTTTTTTGATAATCAAAAATATTTTGAGTTTGTTAAAGCTGCAAAAGAGGCAGGAATAAATGTGCCTATTATACCAGGAATTAAGCCAATTGCTGTAAAACGCCACTTACAGTTATTGCCTCAAGTATTTAGAATAGATTTACCAGAAACACTAATTTCTTCAGTAAAAAGTTGTAAAACAAATAAAGATGTTCGCCAAGTAGGAGTTGAATGGGCAATACAACAGTCTAAGGAGTTGTTAGCAGCTGGTGTTCCTGTATTACATTACTACTCAATGGGCAAATCAGATAATATAGGAAAAATAGCATCGGCTTTATTTTAGTATAATAACAAGTACATAATAATAATAATAATAATAATATGAGTTACTTATTCACCTCAGAAAGCGTTTCTGAAGGACACCCAGACAAGGTTGCAGATCAGATTTCTGATGCATTAATTGATAATTTTTTAGCGTTTGATTCCACATCAAAGGTTGCTTGCGAGACATTAGTTACAACAGGTCAAGTTTTTTTAGCAGGAGAAGTTAAATCTAAAACCTATTTAGATGTTCAAAAGATCGCTAGAGATGTTATCAATAAAATTGGATATACAAAAGGAGAGTATATGTTTGATGGAAATTCTTGTGGAGTGCTTTCTGCCATTCATGAACAATCACCAGATATAAACCAAGGAGTAGATAGAGCAAATCCAGAAGAGCAGGGTGCCGGTGATCAAGGAATGATGTTCGGATATGCAACTGATGAAACCGAAAATTATATGCCTTTAGCATTAGAACTCTCGCACAGACTACTTATCGAATTGGCATTACTACGAAGAGAAAATAAAGATATTACCTATTTAAGGCCAGATGCAAAATCTCAAGTAACAATTGAATATTCTGATGATAATGTGCCTCAAAGAATTGATACTATTGTTATTTCTACACAACATGACGATTTTGATTCTTCTGACGCTGTTATGTTAGATAGAATTAAGAAAGACATTGTAGCAATATTAATTCCTCGTTTAGTGGCAAAATTACCAGCTCATCTTCAGAAATTATTTACTAACGATATTACATATCATATTAATCCAACAGGAGTTTTTGTCATTGGAGGACCTCACGGAGATACTGGATTAACAGGAAGGAAAATCATTGTAGATACTTATGGAGGTAAAGGCGCACATGGTGGTGGCGCTTTTTCAGGAAAAGATCCTTCTAAAGTCGATAGATCTGGAGCCTATGCAACAAGACATATTGCAAAAAACTTAGTTGCTGCCGGATTGTGTAAAGAGGTTTTAGTACAAGTTTCTTATGCGATTGGTGTCGCAAAACCTACTAGTATTAACGTAGAAACGTATGGTACCTCAAAAGTAAACCTCACAGATGGGGAAATAAGTAAAATGGTTGAATCTATTTTTGATATGCGCCCATATTTTATTGAAAAGCGTTTAAAATTAAGATCTCCTATCTATTCTGAAACTGCTGCTTATGGCCACATGGGAAGAACTCCAGAAATAAAAACTGTTACATTTACAAACCCTATGGGAGAATCTGTTTCACATGAAATAGAAACTTTTACTTGGGAAAAGTTAGATTATATCGATACAATTAAAAATAAATTTAATATATAATTATGAGTACAAAAACCACTTATGTACCATTCAAAGTTAAGGATATTTCTTTAGCTGATTGGGGAAGAAAAGAAATGGATTTAGCTGAAGCAGAAATGCCAGGACTAATGAGTTTAAGAGAAGAATATGGAGATAGCCAACCATTAAAAGGAGCAAGAATAGCAGGTTGTTTGCATATGACAATTCAAACGGCAATTTTAATTGAAACCCTACAAGCTTTAGGAGCAGAGGTTACTTGGAGCTCATGTAATATTTTTTCTACACAAGATCAAGCTGCTGCTGCAATTGCTGCAACAGGAACTTCTGTTTATGCTTGGAAAGGCATGAATGAAGAAGAATTTGACTGGTGTATTGAGCAAACCTTATTTTTTGGTGAAGACAAACAACCATTAAATATGATTTTAGATGATGGTGGGGATTTAACCAATATGGTTTTAGATAGGTATCCAGAATTAGCTGCAGGAATCAATGGATTGTCAGAAGAGACTACTACTGGTGTTCACAGGCTTTATGAAAGAGTTAAAAACGGAACCTTGCCAATGCCAGCAATTAATATCAATGATTCTGTTACAAAATCAAAATTTGATAATAAATACGGTTGTAAAGAATCTGCAGTAGATGCAATTCGTAGAGCAACAGACATCATGTTAGCAGGAAAGCGAGTAACGGTTTGTGGTTACGGTGACGTAGGAAAAGGAACAGCAGCTTCTTTTAAAGGTGCTGGATCGATTGTTACAGTTACTGAAATTGACCCTATTTGTGCTTTACAAGCGGCAATGGATGGTTTCGAAGTGAAGAAATTAGAAACGGTTGTTGGAAATTCTGATATTATTATTACAACAACTGGAAACAAAGATATTGTACGTGGAGAGCATTTTGAAGCGATGAAAGACAAAGTAATCGTTGCTAATATTGGTCACTTTGATAATGAAATTGATGTTCCTTATTTAAATGCAACTAGCGAAAAAGTTGAAATCAAGCCACAAGTAGATAAATATAATATCAACGGAAAAGATATCATATTATTAGCCGAAGGACGTTTAGTAAACTTAGGTTGTGCAACAGGACACCCAAGTTTTGTAATGTCAAATTCATTTACCAACCAAACATTAGCTCAAATGGAGCTTTGGAATAATGCAAAAGCGTATAAGAATGAAGTGTATATGTTACCAAAGCATTTGGATGAAAAAGTAGCTTTTTTACACTTAGCAAAAATTGGTGTAGAGTTAACTGAATTGCGTCAAGACCAAGCTGAATATATTGGTGTTACGCAAGCTGGACCATACAAACCTGAACATTATAGGTATTAATTTGTGTTTCTGTAGAGGTATATTATATTACCTCTACAGAAAATAATTATTAAACAGACTAATATTGGTAGTTTAAAAAAATAAAAAGTTAAATGAATATTGAATTAAGTAATAAAATGATTCTTGTTACTGGAGGTGCTGGTTTTATTGGATCAAACTTATGTGAGGAACTACTTCGTTTAGGTAATAAAGTAGTTTGTCTTGATAATTTTGCTACCGGTAAAAGAGAAAATTTAGAAAATCTATTAAAGGATTCTAATTTTACGCTAATCGAAGGAGATATTAGAAAACTAAAGGATTGTTTGAAAGCAACCAAAGATGTTGATTATGTTTTACATCAAGCAGCATTAGGGTCGGTTCCAAGATCTATTAAAGATCCAATTACATCAAATGATGTGAATGTGAGTGGTTTTTTAAATATGCTGGTAGCGGCAAGAGACAACAGAGTGAAAAGATTTGTGTTTGCAGCAAGCTCATCAACTTATGGAGATTCAGAGTCAATGCCAAAAGTTGAGGATATCATCGGAAAACCATTATCACCCTATGCTATTACAAAATATGTAAACGAGTTATATGCGGATATTTTTTCGAAAACATATGGTTTAGAGACCATAGGCTTGCGATATTTCAATGTCTTCGGTAGAAAGCAAGATCCAAATGGAGCTTATGCAGCAGTAATTCCAAAATTTGTTAGCCAATTAATGAATGGAGAATCTCCAGTGATTAATGGCGATGGAAATTATTCAAGAGATTTTACATACATTGATAATGTGATACAGGCTAATTTATTGAGTTTAGTCACAACCAATGAAAAAGCGATTAATACTGTTTATAATGTAGCCTATGGCGATCGTAATACGTTGAACGATTTAATGGGATACTTAAAGGAGTATTTATCTGAGTTTGATTCTAAAATTTCAAATATTGAGGTTATTTACGGACCAAACAGAGCAGGTGATATTCCACATTCACATGCTAGTGTAGATAAAGCAAAAGAAAACTTAAATTATGATCCACAGTTTACCCTGCAACAAGGTTTAAAAGAAGCTGTAAAATGGTATTGGAAACATTTATAAAAAATGAAAAAAGATAAAATAGCTATAATCGGATTAGGGTATGTTGGTTTGCCATTGGCGAGACTCTTTGCAACGAAATTTCCAGTTGTTGGTTTTGATATCAACACGAAAAGAATATCTGAATTAATGTCTGGTATTGATTCAACATTAGAAGTAGATAACGAAACATTACAATCTGTATTGGTTAATGAAAATTCCCATTCAAATGGATTATTTTGCACCAATCAATTGGATGAAATCAAGGATTGTAATTATTATATTATAACAGTTCCAACTCCTGTTGATAAAAATAATAGACCTATTTTAACTCCGCTAGTAAAAGCAAGTGAAACAGTTGGGGCAGTATTAAAAAAAGGAGATATCGTAATTTATGAATCTACAGTCTATCCTGGTGCTACCGAAGAGGATTGTGTTCCTGTACTAGAAAATGTCTCTGGTTTAAAATTTAATATAGATTTTTATGCTGGTTATTCACCTGAGAGAATCAATCCAGGAGATAAAGAACATACAGTAGAAAAAATTCTAAAAGTTACTTCAGGGTCAACACCTTTAGTTGCAGAGAAAGTTAATGATTTATATAAATCTGTAATTACGGCAGGTACTCATTTAGCTCCCACTATTAAAGTGGCTGAAGCATCCAAAGTAATTGAGAACTCTCAGCGAGATATTAATATTGCTTTTGTAAATGAACTAGCGAAAATTTTTAATATTTTAGATATTAATACGCACGACGTCTTGGAAGCGGCAGGGACCAAATGGAATTTTTTACCTTTTAAGCCAGGTTTGGTGGGAGGACATTGTATTGGAGTTGATCCTTATTATTTAGCGCAAAAGGCTCAAGAAAATGGTTACCATCCAGAAATAATACTAGCTGGACGACGTTTAAATGATGGAATGGGAGATTATGTGGCATCTGAGATTGTAAAATGCATGATTAAAAAAAATATTCTTGTGAATGGATCTAAGGTTCTTATTTTAGGAATTACATTTAAAGAGAATTGTCCCGACGTTCGAAATACTCAAGTAGTATCTCTTGTGAATGCACTAAAAGATTATGGAATGCAAACAACAATATATGACCCATGGGCTAATGAAGAAGAGGTCATGCGTGAGTATAGTTTAAAATCCTCAAGATGTTTGCCAAATGAAAAGTTTGATGCAGTTGTTCTGGCTGTGTCACATAAGAAGTTCATTAATCTAAATATTTTATCATTTAAAAAACAAAATGCTATTATTTATGATGTAAAAAATTTTTTAAACTATAATTTAATCGACGGAAAATTGTAATTAATCTAAAGTTATCTAAAAATATTTGCACCTTTGAAGTGTATTTTAAATAATTTTAATTTTTTTTTAAAACAAATTTATATGAAAATTGTAGTGATTGGTAAAAATGGTCAATTATCCTCAGAATTTAGATATTTAAAAGAGGCTGATCAAAATTGGAAATTTCTATCTTCTACAGATTTAGATATAACTAATAAATTTAATGTGCTTAATTATTTTGAATTATATCCTTGTGATATTATAATTAACTGTGCCGCATACACAAATGTAGATAAGGCGGAAGACGAATTAGATGATTGTTATTTATTAAATAAAAATAGTGTTCAAAATCTTATTGAAGCTTGTATACTAAATAACTCTAAACTAATACATTTCTCTACCGACTATGTTTTTGATGGTAATAAAAGCACACCATATTTTGAGGATGAAATCCCTAACCCTATTGGAGTTTATGGAAAATCCAAGTTAGCAGGAGAAATAGTTGTGAAAAAATCATCTGTAAAAAGTATAATAATTCGTACTTCTTGGTTGTACTCAAGATTTGGTAATAATTTTGTTAAGACTATGATTAAATTAGGAAATAATCAAAATACTATTGGTGTTGTAAATGATCAAGTAGGCAGTCCAACTTATGCTGGAGATTTGGTTATGGTTGTATTGAAAATATTAAAATCACACAATTACAACTGGACTACAGGCGATATATTTAATGTTTCAAATGAAGGTTCGTGTTCATGGTATGAATTTGCTGACGAAATATTTAAACTTACAAACCAAAAAGTTAATTTAAATAAATTAACAGCAAGTGATTATAAGACTAAAGCAAAGAGACCAAATTTTAGTTTGTTAAGTAAAGAAAAAATATCAAATGAATTTGATATAAAAATTAGTGATTGGAGAAGTTCTTTAAAAATAATGATAAATAAAATATAAATAATATGAAAATAGCAATAACTGGAGGTGCAGGATTTATTGGTTCACATGTAGTTCGTCAATTTCTAACAAAATATCCAAATTATCAAATTTTTAATCTTGATTGTCTCACATATGCAGGGAATTTAGAAAATTTAAAAGATGTTCAGCATTATTCAAATTATCATTTTATAAAAGTAGATATAACTAATAAAGAAAATATAGATTTAATTTTTAAAGAACATAAGTTTGATAGAATTATTCATTTAGCTGCAGAGTCTCATGTAGATCGTTCAATTTCAGATCCTTTGGCATTTTTGAAAACTAATGTTATTGGCACAGTTAATCTGTTAAATGCTTTTAAAAATACTTGGGTGAATAATTTTGAAGGTAAACTTTTTTATCATGTAAGTACAGATGAAGTTTATGGATCTCTCGGAGAGAATGGTTTTTTTACAGAAGACACTCCTTATGACCCAAGGTCACCTTATTCAGCTTCTAAAGCTAGTTCTGATCATTTTGTAAGGTCTTATGGAGAAACCTATAATCTTCCATATGTTATTTCTAATTGTTCAAATAACTATGGCGAATACCACTTTCCTGAAAAATTAATTCCTCTTTTTATAAATAATATTATAAATGGTAAATCACTTCCAGTATACGGAGATGGTAATTATACGAGAGATTGGCTATATGTTCAAGATCATGCTGCAGCAATTGATATTATATTTCATAAAGGTAAAATTAATGATACTTATAATATTGGTGGTTTTAATGAGTGGAAAAATATTGACTTAATTAAATTACTTTGCTCTATTATGGATATCAAGTTAGGCAAGCAAAAAGGTGAATCTGAAAAGTTAATTGAATATGTTAAAGATAGGCCTGGTCACGACAAACGTTATGCTATTGACGCCACAAAGTTAAATAAAGAATTAAATTGGTCACCAAAAGTTACTTTTGAACAAGGTATTGAAATAACTATTGATTGGTATTTAAACAATTCTATTTGGTTAGAAAATATAACTTCAGGTAGTTATCAAGATTATTATAAAAAACAATATAACTAATGAAAGGAATAGTTTTAGCAGGTGGTTCGGGAACCAGATTATACCCAATTACAAAAGGAATTTCAAAACAGTTACTTCCCATATATGACAAGCCAATGATTTATTATCCAATATCTGTTTTGATGCAAGCGGGTATTCGTGAAATATTAATTATTTCAACTCCTCAAGATCTTCCCGGTTTTAAGAGATTGCTAGGTAATGGGAGTGAACTTGGTATAGAGTTTCATTATGCAGAACAGCCTTCTCCAGATGGTCTAGCACAGGCATTTATTATTGGAAAAGATTTTATTGGGAAGGATTCGGTATGCTTAGTTCTAGGAGATAATGTTTTTTATGGACATTCATTTCAAAAATTATTACAAAAAGCAAAAAATACCATTGAAGACGATAACAAAGCAACTGTCTTTGGTTATTATGTAAATGATCCCGAAAGATATGGAGTTGCTGAATTTGATAAATATGGAAATGTAATTTCTATAGAAGAGAAACCTGATAAACCAAAATCACAGTATGCTGTAGTTGGATTATATTTTTATCCAAACTCTGTAGTAGAAATAGCTCAAAATGTAAAACCTTCTCACAGAGGTGAGTTAGAAATTACTTCTGTCAACGAAGAGTATTTAAAGCATAAAAATCTTAAACTTGAACTTATGGGGAGAGGCTTTGCATGGTTAGATACAGGAACACACGATTCTCTTGCAGAAGCTACTGAATTTGTAAAGACTCTTGAAAAGCGTCAAGGATTACAAATTGCTTGTTTGGAAGAGATCGCTCTAGAAAAAGGTTTTATTAGTAAAGAACAAGCTTTGAAATTAGGCAAGGAATTGGTAAAAACGGAATATGGTAAATATATTATAAAAAGGGCAAACTCATTTTAAATTTTAAATTAATAATTAGTAAATGAAAATAATTGAACAAGTTTTAACAGACTCATACGTAATTAAACCAGATTTTTATACTGACGATAGAGGATATTTTTCAGAGTCTTTCAATAAGAAAAAATTTGAACAAATTTGTGGTAAGCAAATCAATTTTGTTCAAGACAATATAAGTAAGTCATCTAAGGGTGTTTTAAGAGGTTTCCATTTTCAAAAAGGAGATTATGCGCAAAGCAAATTAGTTAAGGTTGTGAAAGGCAGGGTTTTTGATGTAGCAGTGGACCTCAGGCCTAATTCAAAAACTTTTAAAAAGTGGCACGGGATAGAGCTTTCTGAAGATAACCAATTACAATTTTTTATACCAAAAGGCTTTGCTCATGCTTTTCTGTCTTTAGAAGACAACACTATTTTTGAATATAAAGTTGATAACTATTATTCAAAAGATAACGAAGGCGGATTAATTTGGAATGATAATCAATTATCTGTTAATTGGCCTTTAAAAAAAATTATTCTATCAGAAAAAGATTTACAATTACCCCGATTAGATTTTTAATAAATAAATAAATAAATAAATAAAAATAAATAAAAATGAAAGAAAAATCGATGAATGAACATCAACTTATGAAAGCAGGTGATGATAAAATAGTTCTTTTTTATCCAGAAGTTTCAAAAGAAGCTATTGATGAAGTTACGGATACTTTAAAAGGTCGTTGGATTGGACAAGGTCCAAAAGTCGATCTATTTGAAGAAAAATTTACAAGTATGTTCAATCCAGGAGGCCATTCAGTTTCGGTCGGAGCCGGAACCCATGCATTGCATCTATCATACATGTTGGCAAATTTCAAACCAGGTGATGAGGTAATTGTTCCTTTGTTTACTTGTACAGCTACAAATATTCCGTTTCTATATATGGGAGTAAAAATTGTTTTTGCTGATATTGATATAAAAACTATGAATGTTTCAATTGATTCAGTAAAGAGTAAAATAAATAGTAAAACAAAGGGAATCGTTGTTGTGCACTACGGAGGTTTACCTTGTGATATGGGAGCATTAAATGATCTGGCTAAAAAACATAGTTTATTAATAATTGAAGATGCAGCTCACGCACTTGGTGCTAAATATTATGGAAAGACAGTAGGATCTATTTCCGACTTCACCATGTTTAGTTTTCAAGCAATAAAACATATTACAACTGGTGACGGAGGAATGGTAACCTTTAAAAATTCAGATGAAACTTTTGAAAGAGCAAAAAGGTTGCGGTGGTTTGGTATAGATCGTTCGGCTAAGCAAAAAGGTGTTTGGGAGAATGATATAAAAGAGATTGGTTATAAGTATCAAATGAATGATATTTCTGCTGGTATGGGTATAGCTTCATTGAATAATTTTGATTCAATATTAAGTATACGTAAGTTATTATTGTCTAGATATTTCGAAAATCTGTCAGACTATAAAAGGGTTACTTTAGTTGGAGATATAACAAATAAAGATTATGATCATGCTGCATGGTTAATAACCATTTATGTAGATATTGATAGAATTGGTTTAATGAATAAACTTAGAAAAAACAATATAGAGTCAGCTCAAGTTCATTATAGAAATGACAGATATTCGATATTTGGAGGTAGACAACAAACATTTAATAATATGGATCAAGTAGAAAACAGATATCTGGTTTTACCACTGCACCCAAAAATGAGTATTTCAGATGTTGATAAAGTTTGTGAAGTTATAAAGTCAGGTTGGTAAGAATATTTAAATTAGTATATAAACCCTTCATAATTTCTATTTTATCTGCTTTAATAGGTCTCGTAAATGTGCGTCTTATTAGTTCTAACCTTGGAAATACAAATGAAGCCGCAACTTACTTTAGTTTTTTAATAAAGTTTGGATTCTTTACTTCTTTATTTTCAACAGTTGCGGTTTATATTATTGATTCTATCAATCTTCTACATTTAAGAATTAGAAGATTGATAGAATCTAACAATTTTTTATTAATTCTATTTGTTATAACTATTTGTTTAAATTATATATTTTATGTCTATGGAGATAAGAAAATTCTATTGTTTATATTATTTTTTTATACATTTCTATTTGAACTGACCTCAGCTTTACTTATAATTAAAGGTCATTATTTTGAACAACAGAAAGTTAAATTGCTTCCTTATTTTTTTATTTTGTTATGTTTGTTAACAGGTACTGATTTGAGTTTTAATTTAGAATTAGTTCTAGTTCACAGCGTTGGTTTTTCAGTATTAGTAATTTTTTATTATTTTAGATCCATTGATTTCGGAGAGGGCCTAGAAGGAATAAAAGTTGATAAAACGTCAACAAAATATAATATTATTTTTTTTCTAATCTTAAGTGTATGTGTAAAGTATATTCCGGTAATGGAATCAACATATTTAATGGGGCTATCAGTTTTACCATTATATATCTATTCATCGAAAGGTTATATGGTTACAATAAGTGTAATTGATCAAGTTTTTGGATTAAATTTATATCACAATTCAAAAGAATGGATAGAGAAACAATTTTATTATTTATTTCTTTTAGTTTTATTTTCTGTTTTATTTTTTAATCTAATAAATAATCAAATAACAAGTTTAGTTTTTAAGCTTGCATTAATAAATCAGTTTGAAGTTTCAACTCAACTACAATTAAGTCAATTAAGTAATGCGTTAATTTCAATAATACCATTTATAATTTTTTCAGTTGCGCTAAAAAATAATGTTGTTAATAACAAAGGATTAAAAGTAATTAATATTGTCCTTTTATTAGAGATAATAGGAGCTATGTCTCTCTATAAATTAAATGTTTTTGATATTGGAATCTTTCTACCTGTTATTGTTAACCTCTTCTTATGGTCAACAACTTCTTTTATTTTTTTAATTTTCACACCAATAAAAAATAATTTTATTAAAATTATTGGTTTAATATTCATATTAATATATTGTCTTTATGTTGCGAAAAGCATTGATTTATTTTAGGGCCTTGATTTTATGGCCTTTTTACTATACGAAATTAAATTTCGGAAAATCACTTTATTTAAACATAGGTAGTGGAATAGATTACCGTAAAAATTTTATAAACATTGATATGGGTTATAATTTTAAAGTTGATTTTATTTCAGATGGGATTAGTGCATTAAAGTTATGTAAAGATGAGAGTATAGAGACTATCATTATGAGTCATATAGTTAATTACATGTATATATGGGAGTTTGAAGAGTTACTTTCAATTTGTAAAATGAAACTCAAATATAACGGTAAAATAATTTTTGAAAACCCTGATTTGGATTCTATAATTAAAAACATGCATAATTCGAAACCTTTAAGTTATGCTTTTTTTGAGTCAATAAGAGGTATTTTTGCCTTTGCTGAAGATGACATACAAAATAGAAAACCCTATTTTCCTTATAAAATGGCCTACAGATTGAAAGATTTAATAAAAATATTAACCAAACATGGTTATAATATTGAAATTCAAAAACCTAAAATACATTTTGCAAATTATAATAGAGATCTTAGAATCATAATATCTAAATAAAAATGAATATTGTTGTAACATTTAATAGACACCCATCTCATCTTGTACGTTCTACTATCTTTGTTAAAAGAGGTTATGTTCTAAAATCTTCAAATTTTTTTAAATCGGAAAAATTATTATTTAGAATGTTAGGCTATTTAGAACTAGTTATTAAAATCAGAATATTAACGAATAGTATAAATGAAATTATATTTGTCAAACCCTCAAATGTAAGATTGGTGAGATTTTATAGCAAAAAAGCTGCCAAAGTTTCATTTGATATAGATGATGCTATCTGGTCACAAAATTGGTTGGGTGAAAAATTGTCACAACAATTATTTTCATTAGCAGATTATGCCTATGTAGATAATAATTATCTTTCAAATTACATATCAGAAAAATATAGAGTAAAGAATGAACTTGTGTATGGCTATATTCCTGATTTATCAAACAAAAAACAATTAAAAAAAGATAAAAAAATTAATATAGGTTGGATTGGTTCACCTAGTACATCATATAATTTATTTGCTATTGGAGAAGTTTTACTTGAATTAGATAAAAACACAAATTATCAATTATTTTTTTTAGGAATAAACTCAAATGGTTTAGGGTTTATTGAATTATCTAACTCAATTTTTGTTCCATATTATGATGAACAAATTATGATAAAACATTTAACTGAGAATTTCGACATTGGAATATTTCCAATGTTTGATATTGAAAATAACTGGGGGAGAGGTTTTCATAAACTTCGACTCTATTTGAGCGCAAATGTGAAATCGGTTGTTACCAGAACTAAATATATCGACAATGAATATGTTAATGATGCTAATGTTAAATTTGAAAAAAATTCTGATTTCTTAAAAGCCATAGAAGAATTTGCTAATAAAATATAAATGAAATTTTTAATCTACACTGTTGTTACATTTGGTTATGATAACGTTTCACCAATAAATAAAAGTATACAATCTAGTAATATCGATTTCTGGCTTATAACAGATATTGCACCCCAAAAAAGACCTGCAGGTTGGAAGGTTAAAATTATCGAAAGAGATATCACTGAAGATTGTTTCACCTACAATAGAAGGCTAAAATTTGGTTTTAATCCTGATTTTATAAATTACAAAGCTGTAATTTACATTGATGGTTCTATAAGGATCAAGAAAAAGTTAAATGTAGTAATGAATTGGTGTGAAACCAAAAATTTTAATTTCTCAGCCTCAAAACATTATTTAGAACACACCATTAATGACGAAATTAAGCATATAAATAAGTTAAATAAAGCAAAAGGTGATGAATCCACTTTTCTAAAAGATTTTGAGTATGTAAAAGATATAAATAAATCTATTCTTTTTGAAAATGGAGTATTTATAAGAAAAATTCATACAAATAATATTCTTTTACATCAAAAGTTCTCAAATGCAGTAACAGAAGTTTTATTTAAATATAGATCAAGGGATCAAATTATTCTTCCTGTAATTTTTAAAAAGTTAAATTTGAAAATGACAGTTTTTCCTTATGGATTTAGAGAATCTAGCTCTCCTTTTGCCCTTAAGTTGCATGTTAATGAATCACAAAATCTAAATATTTTACAAAAAATTAAATTTTGGATAAGAAAAAAGTTTTAAAATTAACAATATTTTTTACTCTGATATCTTTGTTTTTATCAGTAAACTACAGTGCGGATAGATTTAATTATATTAATGAATTTGAAAAAATAATTAATTCTCCTTGGGGTTTCCTAAATACAAATGGCCTTTTTATTGTTTTGTTTGGATCCATTTTTAGTTCTATGGATCAGTATAGTGTTTATGTTCTATATTCTTTGTTTGTTAATTTATTAAGTTCTCACACTTATATTCAATTAATGATTGATAAAAAAGTTGACTCAAAAAGTTGG
>Ga0129332_1266357_pt1 | contig 15442 bp, 24 predicted proteins | sample CPBNA2_8_FD_109912 | JGI IMG/M metagenome (GOLD analysis project Ga0129332, IMG submission 109912) | Freshwater to marine salinity gradient microbial communities from Chesapeake Bay, USA - CPBay_Spr_31_0.2_RNA2 (Metagenome Metatranscriptome) | ecosystem: Environmental > Aquatic > Marine >... | reverse complement strand
CTTGTCGCCGGCTTTCTCAACAGCGGCAATCGCCGCCTTTGATGCACCCGCTGCATGGATTTCAACTTTTTTCGCGGTCAACTCGCCCTTGGCAAGAATGCGAACACCGTCACGCGCCTTGGAAATTACCCCGGCGCCAACCAGCGCCGCCGCATCAACCGGCTTTGTGGCATCCAAGCGACCAGCATCAATTGCGGTCTGCATACGCCCCAGATTCACCTCAACATAATCCTTGCGGAAAATATTGACGAAGCCGCGCTTTGGCAGCCGGCGGTGGATCGGCATTTGACCGCCCTCAAAGCCGTTAATAGACACGCCTGAACGTGCTTTCTGACCTTTATGACCGCTACCCGCTGTTTTGCCGGTGCCTGAGCCAATACCACGTCCTACGCGCTTACGATTTTTGGTCGCGCCCGGATTGTCTTTGACTTCATTCAGTTTCATGTCTTGCTCCCGGTGGCCGTTAACGACCACCCCATTCCTAAACCTATTCACCTTCGACGCGAACCAGATGCTTAACCTTGTTGATCATACCGCGAACCGAGGGTGTATCCTCAAGCTCACTCGTGCGACCGATTTTGTTCAGACCAAGTCCAATCAACGTCTGGCGCTGATCGGCCATCCGGCCAATGGCGCTTTTCGTCTGGGTTACGAGTACCGTTTGTTTGGCAGCCATCTTAAACTCTCCCTCTAGGACGCAGCAGCTTGATCATCGCTGCTTTTCTCGGTCCGCTTGCCGAGCACATCAGCAACGCGCTTGCCCCGCTTTTGGGCAATTGCGCGTGGTGCCTGCATCAGGCCCATCGCCGAGAAAGTCGCTTTGATCATGTTATGCGGGTTCGAACTGCCAATTGATTTGGCCACAATATCTTGAATGCCCAACACCTCGAAAACAGCGCGCATCGGGCCACCCGCAATGATACCGGTACCAGCCGAGGCTGCCCGCAAAACCACATAACCGGCGCCGTAGCTGCCCTTAATGTCATGGTGCAATGTGCGGCCATCACGCAGGGGAACGCGAACCATGTTGCGCTTTGCGTTCTCGGTTGCTTTGCGAATTGCCTCGGGAACCTCACGCGCCTTGCCAGTGCCAAAGCCAGCCCGGCCTTTGCCGTCGCCAACTACAACCAACGCAGCAAAGCCAAACCGACGGCCACCCTTTACCACTTTGGCCACACGGTTAATGCCAACCAGCTTTTCGAGCAATTCTGGCTCGTCGCGCTGGGCGCTACGGTCTTGCCTGTCGTTATTGCGTGCCATTAATCGCTGCTCCCTAGAATTTCAGACCGGCTTCACGCGCGGCATCGGCAAGTGCTTTCACACGGCCATGGAAAATGTAACCACCACGGTCAAAAACCACGGCTTCGACACCATTGGCTTTGGCCCTTTGCGCAACCAGCTTGCCCACGACTGACGCGGCTTCGCTGTTCGCAGTGGATTTAATGTCCTTTTTAACGTCGGCATCCAATGTAGATGCAGCGGCCAGTGTCCGCCCATCAGCATCGTCGATCACCTGCGCATACATATGCTTTGATGAACGATGCACAGACAAGCGCGGACGACCTGACGACGTTTTGCGCAGGGCAGCCCGGTTACGCCGGCGGCGACGCTCGAAAAGTTCTCTTGATGTGTTCATGACTAACCCTACTTCTTCTTGCCTTCTTTGCGGACGATGTGCTCGTCGGCATATTTCACACCCTTACCTTTAAAAGGCTCAGGCGGCCGCTTGGCACGGATCTCAGATGCAAACTGACCAAGAAGTTGTTTGTTGGCGCCGGAGATATTAACGGTGGTGTTATTCTCCACCGTTACGGTCAAACCGGCCGGAACTTCCATCTCGACAGGGTGGCTGAAACCAAGTGACAGCACCAGCTTGTTGCCCTGCATCGCGGCTCTGTAACCAACACCGTTGATTTGCAATGTGCGGGTGAAACCAGTGGTAACACCGACCACCATGTTATTGATGGTGGCCCGCATGGTTCCCCACAGCGCCTTTGCCTGACGGGTTTGACGCACCGGTGCCAGCGTTGCCACATTATCCGCAACGGATAATGAAACGTCGCTATGCAATGGGGCGCTTAATTCGCCATTCTTTCCCTTTACGACAACCGATCCTTCAACCTGTGACAGGGTCACATCAGCTGGGATAGAAATCGCATTACTTCCGACACGAGACATGCCAATCGCTCCTTAAAATACGTGACAGAGGACTTCGCCGCCAACCTTGGCAGTGCGCGCCTCATTGTCAGATAGAACACCACGCGGCGTCGACAGGATGGCAATACCAAGCCCGTTATAAACACGCGGCAAGTCACGAATACCGTAATAAACGCGGCGACCAGGACGTGAGACCCGCTTGATCTCGGAGATCACCGGCTCACCTTCATGGTACTTTAACTCGATCTTCAATTCCTTGATACCCGGACGGACATCAACGCTGGAATAATTGCGGATGTAGCCTTCCCGCTTCAGCACTTCGAGCACATTTGTGCGGAATTGCGAAGATGGGCTGGAAACAACCGATTTGCGGGCATGCTGACCGTTACGAATACGGGTAAGCATATCACCGAGAGGATCACTCATAGACATTGTTCATTCTCCTCTTTTACCAGCTTGACTTTACGACGCCCGGAACCTGGCCCATCGAGGCCAGATCACGCAGGGCAATCCGAGACATTCTGAGTTTACGGTCATAACCGCGGGGACGCCCAGAAATCTCGCACCGGTTACGGATACGAATTTTCGCGCTATCACGAGGCTCTTTTGACAGTTTCATCACTGCCTGAAACCGGTCTTCCATTGATACCGACTTATCTTTGATCGTTGCCTTGAGCGCGGCCCGACGGGCGCCTCTCAACTCAACAATGCGCTTGCGCTTGTTATTCTTTTCAACGGCGCTTTTCTTAGCCATACCTAAACCCCTTTGCCCTTACGCTTTGACGAACGGAAAGTCGAAACCTGTGAGCAACTCACGAGCCTCGTCATCCGATCTTGCGGAGGTTACGACGATGATGTCCATTCCGCGAACTTCATCGACCTGATCATAATCAATCTCTGGGAACACAATTTGCTCCTTGATACCCATGGCGTAGTTGCCACGGCCATCAAAACTCTTGCCATTCAGACCGCGAAAATCACGGACACGGGGCAGAGCAATGTTCACCAAACGATCAAGAAATTCGTACATCTGTTCACGGCGCAATGTAACCTTGCATCCGATCGCCATACCTTCACGAAGTTTGAAGGCAGCATTGGCTTTCTTGGCTTTGGTTACAATCGGCTTTTGTCCGGTAATGGCCGCTAGTTCACGGGTGGCGTTCTCGATTTTTTTAGAATCTCGAACGGCTTCACCAACACCCATGTTGATGACCACCTTTTCTAGCTTTGGAACCTGCATGGCATTCGTATAGCCAAACTTTTCCATAAGAGCCGGGCGAACTGCCGTCAGATAATGATCTTCTAAACGCGTCTTCATCTCAGCTTTCTCTCCTTACCCTGACTAACTCAGGGCTTTGCCGGACCGACGGGCGATCCGGATCTTTTTGCCGTCCTTAACCTCGAAACCAACGCGGGTAGCTTTCCCGTCTTCGGGGTCAATATGGGCAACGTTCGATATATGCAGCGGTGCTTCTTTGCTAATAATACCGCCAGCGCTTGACTGGGTGGCACGTGTATGGCGCTTTACCATATTACAGCCCTGTACAAGAATCCGTGACTCCGAGCGAAGTACTTCAACAACTTCACCCATTTTACCTTTGTCACGGCCCGTTGTAACAACAACCCGGTCGCCTTTTTTGATCTTGAATTTCTGAGCCATTACAGCACCTCCGGTGCCAGTGAAATAATTTTCATGAACTTGCGGCTACGCAGCTCACGGGTCACAGGGCCAAAAATACGCGTGCCGATAGGCTCATCCTGCTTGTTCAGCAACACAGCAGCATTGCGATCAAAGCGGATGACACTGCCATCAATACGGCGAATTTCCTTGGCAGTGCGCACGATAACGGCGCGATGCACATCACCTTTTTTCACCTTGCCCCGTGGAATAGCTTCTTTAACCGACACGACAATCACATCGCCGACGCCAGCTACTTTGCGACCTGAACCACCAAGAACCTTGATACATTGCACACGGCGTGCACCAGAGTTGTCGGCAACTTCAAGATTGGACTGCATTTGAATCATGTCAGTCTCCCCTAACCTTTGGTTTGGTCGTCATAGACCACTTCATAGGCCTTGGACTTTGAAATGGGCGCGCATTCACGAATACGCACTGAGTCACCTTCTCTACACCGGTTCTCGGCATCATGCGCCGCGAACTTTTTAGATTTGGTGATAAACTTTTTGTAGACAGGATGCATGATCCGGCGCTCAACACGGACGGTTACCGTCTTGTCAGCCTTATCACTTACAACAGTGCCCTGCATGGTACGCTTTGGCATAACTCGCTTCCCTTATTTTGCGGCATCAGCTGCATTGGCCTTCTGGCCAAGTACAGTCTTGATACGGGCGATTTCACGGCGCACGATTCGGGCGCGTGCCGGGTTTTCATTCTGTCCACCAGCGATCTGAAAGCGCAGATTGAACTGCTCCTGCTTCAGACCGACAAGCTGTGTCTTTAACTCATCTGCCGTTTTTGCGCGGAGCTCTTCAGCTTTGACAATTGCCATAATTCGAAACTTCCTTAGTCCGTGTCGCCAAGACGGCGAACAATACGTGTATCAAGCGGCAACTTTGCAGCAGCTAGGTGCAATGCTTCCTTTGCCAATTCCCACGGCACACCATCAATTTCAAACATGATGCGGCCCGGCTTTACTCTGGCTACCCAAAATTCGGGGTTACCCTTACCCTTACCCATCCGCACTTCTGCAGGCTTTGATGATACTGGCACATCAGGGAAAATCCGAATCCAGACACGACCGGCACGGCGCAGGTGACGGGTGATCGCCCGACGAGCAGCCTCAATCTGACGGGCTGTTACCCGCTCAGGTGATACTGCCTTTAGGCCATATGCCCCAAAGTTCAGCTGCGTGCCACCCTTTGCAGTGCCGTGAATGCGGCCCTTATGGGCTTTGCGAAATTTAGTACGCTTTGGCGAAAGCATTTATCTGTCTCCCTCGTCTTAACCGTTGGCACGCGGCGCTGGGCCGGATGCTTGTTCGGCCAGACGCTTGTCCTGTGCCATTGGGTCATGGGCCATGACTTCACCCTTGAACACCCACACTTTGATGCCGCAGGTACCATAAGTGGTAAAGGCAGATGCCTCTCCATAATCAACCTCGGCACGCAATGTGTGCAACGGCACGCGGCCTTCACGATACCATTCAGTACGCGCAATCTCGGCACCGCCAAGGCGGCCTGCACAATTGATCCGGACCCCCAAAGCACCAAGCCGCATTGCTGATTGAACAGCGCGTTTCATGGCGCGACGGAAACCAACCCGGCGCTCAAGCTGCTGGGCAATGTTTTCGGCGACAAGTTTGGCATCAATCTCGGGCTTGCGCACTTCAACAATGTTCAGGCTAACATCGCCGCCAATGCGCTTTGATAGATCGGCGCGCAGCTTTTCGATGTCCTGACCCTTTTTACCGATGATCAGTCCCGGACGACCAGCATGAATGGTCACGCGGGCACGGCCAGCGGGGCGCTCGATGATAACACGGCTAATGGCGGCCTGCTTCAGGCGATCCATCAGATATGCGCGAAGCTCGATATCCTGATGCAGCAGCTTGCCATAGTTACGACCAGCGTACCAACGCGAGTCCCATGTGCGGTTGATACCAACACGCAGGCCAATCGGTTTAACTTTCTGACCCATTACTGCTCTCCTCTTTCACTGACAATGATTGTCAGATGTGAAAATGGCTTCAAAATACGGGCACCACGGCCACGTGCGCGCGCCTTGAACCGTTTCATCACCAACGCCTTGCCGACATGTGCCTCTTTGACAAACAGACGGTCAACATCAAGCGAGTGGTTGTTCTCGGCATTGGCAATCGCTGATTGCAGTGCCTTTTTAACGTCCCCGGCGATACGGCGGCGCGAAAATGTCAGCGCGGCAATCGCTTTGTTGACATCCATGCCGCGGATCATTGTCGCAACCAGATTCAGCTTTTGCGGGCTGATGCGCACGTTGCGCAGAACTGCCTTGGCTTCAGAATCAGCCAGCGTTCTCGGATTTGCTTGCTTACCCATAATGCCCCTCTACCGCTTTGATTTCTTGTCAGACGCGTGACCGTAATAGGTACGCGTTGGTGAAAACTCACCAAACTTGTGTCCGACCATTTCTTCTGAAACAGAAACCGGAATAAATTTATTGCCGTTGTAAACGCCAAAGGTAAGACCAACGAATTGCGGCAGAATTGTTGAACGACGCGACCATGTCTTGATCACTTCGTTGCGGCCTGACTCGCGGACTTTATCAGCCTTCGTCAACAGATACCCATCCACAAATGGGCCTTTCCATACTGAACGTGCCATTCTTTTTCTAAACCCTTATGGTTTGCGACGCCGCACGATCAGGCGGTCAGTCTGTTTGTTAGAACGAGTACGCTTGCCCTTGGTTGGCTTACCCCACGGCGTAACCGGATGCCGGCCACCAGAGGTACGACCCTCACCACCACCATGCGGGTGATCAATCGGGTTCATCACAACACCGCGGACATGCGGGCGTCTGCCAAGCCAGCGATTACGGCCAGCCTTGCCAATCTTGATATTTTGCTGATCGGGGTTCGATACAGCACCAATGGTTGCCATGCACTCCGAGCGAACCAGGCGAACCTCGCCAGATGTCAGGCGCAAAATAGCATAGCCACGGTCACGGCCAACAAGCTGGATGTAGGTGCCGGCAGAACGTGCCATCTGGCCACCCTTTCCGGGCTTCAATTCAACATTATGAACCAAAGTACCAACCGGAATATTTGCCAATGGAAGGGAGTTACCCGGCTTGATGTCAGAACCGATGCCAGACATCACCTTGTCACCAACGGCCATCCGCTGTGCCGCGAGGATGTATGATTGCTCACCATCTTCGTAGGTGATCAGCGCAATAAATGCGGTGCGGTTAGGATCATATTCAATCCGCTCTACAGTCGCCGCTACGCCGGTCTTGGTGCGCTTGAAATCAACCATGCGGTAACGACGCTTGTGACCGCCACCCTTTTGCCATGAAGTAACATGACCAGAATTATTACGACCACCCGTCTTTGACAGACCCTCGGTCAGTTTCTTGACCGGGCCACCCTTATAAAGGTCACTTTTGTCAACAAGGACAAGGTTACGCTGACCTGGGGTCGTTGGATTAAACTTCTTCAGTGCCATCTTGTTACACTCCCATCAGGTCAATTGTTTGACCCTCGGCCAATGTCACCATGGCCTTCTTCATGTCAGAACGGCGTCCCGGACGGCCTTTCCACATTTTCGTCTTGCCCTTGAGCAAGATTGTGTTCACTGCCGTGACCTTGACATCAAACAACATTTCAACAGCCGCCTTGATTTCAGGCTTGGTTGCCGACAATGGCACCGCAAAAGTGACCTGACCATGCTCGTTGGCCATTGTCGCCTTTTCGGTAATGATCGGCCGCAAAATCGTATCATAGGCAGCGGCTTTGCTGATCGTCACTGGGGCAGGTTTGCGTGCGCGGATGCTCATTTCAGCCGCTCCTCAAGATGGGCCGCTGCATCCTTGGACAGAACCAGAATGTCACGACGCAGAATGTCATAAACGTTGATGCCCTGCTGCGGCAGCACGTCAACAAAAGGTATATTGCTAGCTGCCTTGACGAAGTTGTCGTCAAGCTCGGCCCCGCCAATGAACAGCGCGTTCTCAACACCAAGTTTGGCCAGCTTTGCCTTCAGCGCAGATGTCTTCGCGGCGTCTTTACCACTTGTGTTCAGCGCGTCAATCACCATCAGCTTGCCTTCGGCAGCCTTTACCGAGATTGCGGACTTCAGACCAAGCGCCCGAACCTTTTTCGGCAAAGAGAAACCATGATCCCGAACAACCGGGCCATGCACCACACCACCACCACGGAACTGCACGACCGATGCTGCACCATGACGGGCACGACCAGTGCCTTTCTGGCGAAACATCTTGGCGGTTGTTCTCGTGACCTCAGCCCGGCTTTTCACTTTGTGCGTGCCAGCCCGACGCTTTGCCAACTGCCACTTTACGACACGGGCAATGATATCGCCTCTTGCCGGGGCGCCAAACACCTCATCAGCAAGCGTAATATCGCCAGCAGCTTTGTTATCAAGCGTTGTAACTTTAACCTTCATCGCTTTATTCCTTATCCGCCTTAGCGTCGGCTTCGGTTACCTCAGCTGCTGCCTCGGCTTCTGATGCGGCCTCTGGTGCGGCTTCAACTTCAGCCGTTACCTCTGGTGCTGCCTCAGGCTCAGGTGAAGCCACCTCATCACCACCAGCGCTCATCAAACCTGCTGGAAATGGTGCATCCTCAGGCAGCTTTGCCTTAACGGCGTCACTCACCAATACCCACCCATTCTTTGGCCCAGAAACGGCACCTTGGATCAGCACGATACCTTCGGCATCATCGACCATGACAATCTCCAGATTTTGCGTGGTGTTGCGAACAGCACCCATCTGGCCAGCCATCTTCTTGCCTTTGAACACCTTGCCCGGATCCTGACACTGGCCAGTCGAACCATGCGAACGGTGTGATACAGACACGCCATGTGATGCACGCAAACCGGCAAAATTATGCCGCTTCATGGCACCGGCAAAACCTTTACCCTGTGTTGTCCCGGTGCAATCGACCTTCTGGCCAACCACAAAATGACTTGGCGCAATTGTCGCCCCAACATCAAGGACTGCATCATCAGACACCCGGAACTCAACCAGCTTTGACTTTGGCAAGACATTGGCCTTGGCAAAATGGCCGCGCATTGGCTTTGTTGTATTCTTCGCCTTGGCACTACCGGCACCAAGTTGAAGAGCTGTGTAACCGTCTTTTTCTACTCCGCGAACGGCAACGACCTGAACATCATCAAGCTTCAACACAGTCACTGGCACATGATGGCCATTGCTGTTGAAAACCCGGGTCATTCCCAATTTACGAGCGATAACGCCGCTTCGCATAACTCTGCCCCTTCCTTAGAGCTTGATCTCAACGTCAACACCGGCGGCCAGATCGAGCTTCATCAGCGCGTCAACCGTCTGCGGTGTTGGGTCAATAATATCGAGCAGACGCTTATGTGTCCGCATCTCAAACTGTTCGCGGCTTTTCTTGTCGATATGCGGCGAACGCAGCACCGTCATCCGGCGCATATTGGTCGGCAGCGGGATTGGACCCCGTACTTCTGCTCCGGTGCGCTTTGCGGTATTCACAATCTCGTTCGTTGACTGATCGAGAATGCGGTGGTCAAACGCCTTTAACCGGATTCTTATGTTTTGGGTTTCCATATCTGCTTACCTCTTTGATGACCAAGAAGAAGGGGCAAGAAATTTGCCCCCCTTCATATCCTATTTATTTAATGACAGATGCCACAACACCGGCGCCGACCGTGCGTCCACCTTCGCGGATCGCAAAGCGCAGGCCTTCATCCATCGCAATCGGTGCGATCAGCGAGACAGTCATCGCAATATTATCACCCGGCATTACCATTTCGGTGCCCGATGGAAGCTCGACTGAACCTGTTACATCTGTTGTCCGGAAATAAAATTGCGGACGATAGTTCGAGAAGAACGGCGTATGACGGCCACCCTCATCCTTGGTCAGAATATAGGCCTCTGCCTTGAAGTCCGTATGCGGGGCAATCGATCCCGGTGCACACAAGACCTGTCCGCGCTCAACCTCTTCACGCTTCGTGCCGCGAAGCAGAACACCAACATTATCGCCAGCCTCACCCTGATCAAGCAGCTTGCGGAACATCTCAACACCAGTACAGGTTGTCTTCTGTGTGTCCTTCAGGCCAACAATCTCGATCTCTTCACCAACATTCACAATGCCGCGCTCAATCCGGCCAGTCACAACTGTACCACGACCCGAAATTGAGAACACATCCTCAATCGGCATCAGGAATGGCTGATCCTTCGGACGCTCCGGCTGTGGAATATAGGCATCAACCGCCGCCATCAATTCCTTGACAGCGTCAGAGCCAATAGCCGCATCGCCATCTTCAAGCGTTACCAAAGCTGACCCTTTGACAATCGGAATGTCATCGCCAGGAAAATCATAAGAAGACAAAAGCTCGCGGATTTCCATCTCAACAAGCTCCAAAAGCTCCTCATCGTCAACCTGATCAACCTTGTTCATGAAAACGCAAAGCGCCGGAACACCAACCTGACGGGCAAGCAAAATATGCTCGCGTGTCTGTGGCATCGGGCCATCAGCAGCAGACACAACAAGAATTGCCCCATCCATCTGCGCCGCACCAGTGATCATGTTCTTCACATAGTCAGCGTGACCCGGGCAATCGACATGCGCGTAATGCCGGTTCTCTGTCTCATACTCAACATGCGCTGTCGAAATCGTAATCCCGCGCGCACGCTCCTCAGGAGCCTTGTCAATCTGGTCATAAGCTGAAAACTCAGCGCCACCTGACTCGGCCAAAACCTTGGTAATCGCGGCGGTCAACGACGTCTTGCCATGGTCAACGTGACCAATCGTGCCAATGTTGCAATGCGGCTTGGAACGATCAAACTTTTCCTTGGACATCTCTTCTAGTCTCCTGTTCTTGGGGTCTATTAGGCCATCTTGGCGCGAACTTCATCCGCAACCGCCTGTGGCACTTGTTCGTAATGGTCAAACTGCATCGAATATTGGGCGCGACCCTGGCTCATCGAGCGCAAGGTGTTGATGTAGCCAAACATGTTTGCCAATGGCACCATCGCATCAATCGCACGGGCATTTCCACGCTGATCCATACCACCAACGCTTCCGCGCCGGCTGTTAAGATCACCGATGATGTCTCCCATATATTCTTCAGGGGTAAGGACTTCGACCTTCATCACCGGCTCCAGAAGTTTTGGACCGGCTTTCTGCATTGCTTCGCGGAAGGCTGCACGTCCAGCGATTTCAAAGGCCAGCACAGATGAGTCCACATCGTGGAAGGCGCCGTCAAACAGCTCTGCCTTGAAGTCGATGACGGGGAATCCAGCGATTGTGCCGCTTTCCTTCGCCATCGTGATGCCTTTTTCAACACCCGGAATGTATTCCTTTGGCACGTTTCCACCAACAATCGAGTTCGAGAAATCAAACCCGCCCTCAGCCAATGGCGAGAACTTGATTTTCACACGGGCAAACTGACCAGTACCACCAGACTGCTTTTTGTGTGTGTAATCGACATCGACTTCTTTGGTAATGGTTTCGCGATAGGCAACCTGTGGGGCACCAATATTGGCCTCGACCTTGAATTCACGCTTCAGGCGGTCAACCAGAATATCGAGGTGCAACTCGCCCATGCCGCGCATGATGGTCTGACCAGATTCGATGTCGGTGGTCACCTGGAAGGACGGGTCCTCAGCTGCAAGACGCTGCAGGCCAGTCGACATCTTTTCCTGATCGTTCTTTGATTTTGGCTCAACCGCAATCTCGATCACCGGATCAGGGAATGACATTGTTTCCAGAACAACCGGCTTTGCCGTGTCACACAATGTATCGCCTGTGGTGCTTTCCTTCATACCCGCCAAGGCAACAATGTCACCGGCGAAGGCAACTTCGATTTCCTCACGGTTATTCGAATGCATCAGCATCATTCGGCCAATACGCTCGCGCTTGCCCTTGGTTGAATTGAGGATGCTATCCCCTTTGTTCAGCGTACCCGAATACACCCGCACGAAGGTAAGTGAGCCAACAAACGGGTCGTTCATGATTTTGAAAGCAAGGCCGGACAATGGCGCGGAATCATCGGCGCTACGCTCGATATCGCGTGTCTCTGTCACGTCGCCCGGTGCAAAGCCTTTGTAGGCAGGCACATCAAGCGGGCCAGGCAGGAAGTCGATAACAGCGTTCAGCAACGGCTGCACACCCTTGTTCTTGAAGGCAGAACCACACAGCACCGGAACGAATGACATGTTCAAAGTGCCAACCCGGATCAAACGCTGCAAAGTCTCCTCATCAGGCTCTTCACCTTCGAGGAACGCTTCCATTACGACGTCATCTTGGTCGACAACAATCTCGATCAGGTCGGCCCGCATTTCAGCTGCTTTATCGGCAAGCTCCGGACGGATATCCTGCACCCGCCATGTTGCGCCCAAATCTTCTGAGTCCCAGACCCACTCTTTCATTGATACCAGATTGATCAGACCTTCAAATTCGGTCTCAGCCCCGATTGGCATCTGGATCGGCAGCGGCAAAGCGCCTGTCCGATCTTTGATCATATGCACGCAGTTAAAGAAGTCAGCACCCGTCTTGTCCATCTTGTTGACAAAGACAATCCGGGGCACTGAATAGCGGTCAGCCTGACGCCACACAGTTTCAGTCTGCGGCTCTACACCGGCATTGGCATCAAGCACACAAACGGCGCCGTCAAGAACGGCGAGCGAGCGTTCGACTTCAATGGTGAAATCAACGTGGCCCGGTGTATCAATGATGTTAAAGCGGAATTTTGCCTCATCTTCGGTGGCGCCATATTCGCCAGAAGGTGATGTGCCGTCATTGGTGCGGAACCACATACAGGTGGTCGCAGCCGAGGTAATGGTAATGCCGCGTTCCTGCTCCTGCTCCATCCAATCCATTGTGGCGTTGCCATCATGGACTTCACCGATCTTGTGAGACCGGCCAGTGTAATACAGGATGCGTTCAGTAGCCGTGGTCTTACCGGCGTCAATATGCGCCATGATGCCAAAATTACGATAACGCTCAAGCGAATATTCACGTGCCATCAGTTGCTCTCCTGCCTAAAAAGGTCTTACCAGCGATAATGCGAAAAGGCGCGGTTTGCCTCTGCCATCTTGTGCGTGTCTTCGCGCTTTTTAACCGCGTTTCCACGATTGTTTGACGCGTCCAGCAACTCAGCTGACAGCCGGTCTACCATTGTGGTCTCACCGCGCTTGCGTGAACTGTCGATCAACCAGCGAATAGCCAGTGCCTGGGCGCGCTCTGTGCGCACCTCAACGGGCACCTGATAGGTTGCACCACCAACACGGCGTGACCGGACTTCCAAATGCGGGCGAACATTTTCCAGCGCATCGTGGAACACCTTAACAGGCTCGTTGCCAGACTTGGCTTCGATCTTGTCAAACGCGCCATACACAATCTTTTCGGCAGTAGACCGCTTGCCGTCATACATCAGGCAAGACATGAATTTTGAAACAACAGTGTCCTTGAACTTCGCATCGGGAAGAACAGGACGTTTTTCGGCTCTATGACGACGTGACATCTGTGTCTCTCTTTATTTAGGACGCTTGGCGCCGTATTTCGAACGACGCTGGCGACGATCAGCAACGCCTTGGGTGTCAAGCGTGCCGCGAATAATGTGATAACGAACACCGGGAAGGTCTTTTACACGTCCACCACGGATTAGCACGACTGAGTGCTCCTGCAGGTTGTGGCCTTCACCCGGAATGTAGCTAGACACTTCAAATCCGTTTGTCAGGCGCACACGTGCGACTTTCCGAAGCGCCGAGTTCGGCTTCTTCGGTGTTGTTGTATAAACCCTTGTGCAAACGCCACGCTTTTGCGGACACGCTTCCATCGCAGGAACTTTTGTACGAGCAACAGGACGCTTGCGCCCGTGCCGGATCAGCTGGTTAATCGTCGGCATTTCTGCCCCTTTTTTATCTCGACCAAGAGCACTTAACGTGCGACAGGGCGGTTCCGCTCAGGTCTTAACTGAGCAAAACACCCATCCAAACCCCAGTATGGGGCGTTTTCACCTAATATACCGATCCATCGTCTGATTTTCGAGCCACCATCGGTGATCGGAAACCACTACCTAGATCAAAAAGGTGAGCGGAACCTATTTTAACAGGACGGGCGGGTCAAGCGCTTTTTGCTCAAACCCACCCGTTCTGCTTCATTTTCTCTGCTTTTGGCCTGTTTGACACAAAACAGAACTTTATGCTTCGGTTTCTGCCGTCACTTCAGCAGTTGCTTCGGCAGATTCGTTGCCAAAATCGGTATTTTCAATCGCTGGTGTGGCCGCAGCCCGCTGTACCATGATTGCTTTGTCCCGATCGGCAGCAATACGACGCAACCGATTCATCACCGCACCTGTTCCGGCAGGAATCAGGCGTCCAACAATGACGTTTTCCTTCAGACCGTCCAGCGTATCTTCACGTCCGCTCACCGCAGCCTCGGTCAGGACACGTGTTGTCTCCTGGAATGAAGCGGCAGAGATAAAGGATTTGGTCTGCAATGACGCCTTGGTGATACCAAGCAGCACTGGCTGCGCGGTGGCAATGCGCAACCCTTCAGCTTCAAGTGCAGTGTTGGCTTTGGCGAATTCTTCGCGGTCAACCTGTTCACCTACCAAGAAAGTGCTATCGCCGGCATCGTCAACCTCAACCTTTTGCAACATCTGACGCACGATAACCTCAATATGCTTGTCATCGATCTTCACACCTTGCAGGCGATACACATCCTGAACTTCTTTTACCAGATAGGCCGCCAATTGCTCTACACCAAGGATGCGCAGCAGGTCATGTGGCACCGGGCTACCATCAAGCAGCAAGTCGCCCTTACGCACGATGTCGCCCTCATTAACAGCCAATGGCCGTCCCTTTGGCAGCAGATATTCGACCGGCTCTGCATCGCTCTCCATCGGGGTTACCCGAATCCGACGCTTTGCCTTGTAATCATTGCCAAACTCAACCCGGCCTTCAGCTTCTGCGATCACCGCAAAGTCTTTTGGCTTACGTGCTTCGAACAATTCGGCAACCCGTGGCAGACCACCCGTGATATCACGTGTTTTCGATGATTCACGCGGAATACGCGCCAACACGTCACCAGCTTGTACTTTTGCATTATTTTCCACCGACAAAATCGCACCTGCCGACAGGAAGTAACGTGCCTCAAGGCCGTTTTTAAGGGTTAGCACCTCGCCTTTGTCATCACGAAGGGTAATCCGTGGACGCAGGTTGGCGCCGCCTGCTGCCTGTTTCCAGTCAACAACCTCACGGCTTGAGATACCAGTCGCATCGTCCGTTACCTCGCGCATCGAGATGCCTTCGGTCAGATCAACAAAGTTGGCCACACCTTCCATCTCGGTGATGATCGGCATGGTGTAGGGATCCCACTCGGTCAGAACCGTGCCAGCTGCAATCTCTTCAGCATCCTTGACGAACAGCTTGCCACCATATGGTAGACGGTGACGTGAACGCTCACGGCCTTGCTCGTCCAAGATCAACAGCTCAGTATTCCGGCTCATGACAATTTGATTGCCGTCCTTGTCTTTAACAAGATTGGCATCTTCCAGCTTTACCTTACCGCCGATGACCGCCTCAATATTTGACTGTTCAGCACCACGCTGTGCAGCGCCG
>Ga0129332_1470396_pt1 | contig 15928 bp, 11 predicted proteins | sample CPBNA2_8_FD_109912 | JGI IMG/M metagenome (GOLD analysis project Ga0129332, IMG submission 109912) | Freshwater to marine salinity gradient microbial communities from Chesapeake Bay, USA - CPBay_Spr_31_0.2_RNA2 (Metagenome Metatranscriptome) | ecosystem: Environmental > Aquatic > Marine >... | reverse complement strand
GGTGGGGGGGGGGGGGGGGGGGGTGATCGTCTTCATTCCAAAGAATTGCCTTCATTTTAATCAGGTCAACAACACCAGTGAATTCACCTTCAGCGCCAATAGTCATCTGCATTGGAACTGCTATAGCCCCTAAGCGAGCTTCGATCTGACTGACCACCATTCTAAAATCAGCTCCAGAACGATCCATCTTGTTAATAAATATTAAACGAGGGACTTGGTATTTATTCGCCTGCCGCCAAACAGTTTCCGTTTGCGGTTGCACACCAGAAGAGCCACAAAGAACAACGACAGCGCCGTCTAGCACCCTTAAGCAACGTTCTACCTCTATCGTAAAATCAACATGTCCTGGAGTATCGATAATATTTATACGATGCTGTTCTAATTGCTGCTCCATTCCCATCCAGAAACATGTCGTTGCTGCAGAAGTGATAGTAATCCCGCGCTCTTGTTCCTGTTCCATCCAGTCCATAACTGAGGCGCCATCATGCACCTCACCGATCTTATGTGATACCCCAGTATAAAAAAGAATTCGCTCGGTAGTAGTAGTTTTGCCTGCATCTACATGAGCGCAAATACCAATATTGCGGTAACGCACGATAGGAGTTTTACGAGACACTATAATTCCCTCAACACGATTAAGCTAAAACAGGAAATTGGAATTTATTCATCTTAAAAACCACAAAAGGCAGCTGAAACCAGCTACCTTTTGATATAAGAAACAACCTTGGACATCATTATCAGAAGCGAAAATGAGAAAACGCTTTGTTGGCATCAGCCATACGATGAACGTCTTCACGCTTCTTGACTGCCCCACCTTTACTCTGTTGAGCATCAATAATTTCTCCGGCTAATCGTTGAGCCATTGATTTCTCTCCGCGTTTTCGGGCGAAATCTACCATCCAGCGCATTGCCAAAGCCATACGACGGGAAGGACGAACCTCGACAGGCACTTGATACGTAGCTCCACCAACACGACGCGCCTTAACTTCTACAGAAGGAGCAATTTTTTCCAGCGCTGCTTCAAAAGCGACAAGAGGATCTTCTTTAAGACGATCTTGCACAATATCCAATGCGCCATAAATAATACTTTCAGCAACAGCCTTTTTACCGCTGACCATTACATGATTCATAAACTTAGCCAATACTATATTTCCAAATTTTGGGTCTGGCAATATTTCACGTTTGGCGACAACTCTTCTTCTGGGCATACAATTTTACTCTCTTTTTCAGGGTTTTCCGGAATTAAAAAATAACACTTACCCGGCCTTACTTAACTTTTTTTTTTAATCTAAAACATAAACGTCTTTATTTCTTAGGGCGCTTAGTTCCATATTTTGATCGACTTTGCGTTCGCTTGGCTACGCCTGACGTGTCAAGAGCGCCCCTAACAGTGTGGTAGCGTACACCTGGTAAATCCTTAACACGACCACCACGAATCAATACAACACTATGCTCTTGTAAGTTATGCCCTTCACCACCTATATACGAACTTACTTCGAAACCATTTGTTAGTCGAACACGACATACCTTACGTAAAGCAGAGTTAGGCTTTTTAGGTGTAGTTGTATATACCCTGGTGCAAACGCCTCTACGCTGAGGACAAGCCTGCAGTGCAGGCACGCCAGACTTGACTACTTTGCTTTTCCTCGGCTTACGAACCAACTGGTTGATCGTTGCCATTCAATTAACTCCAGATAAAAGCCTTCCTCTTGAAAGCTGTATTTTTAAATTAAACCCGAACAACAGGCTCCTATTTAGGGAGGCAGTATTTTAAAGACGCACACGCTGCCAGTCAAGAAAGATGATCAATTAAGGTCATTTTCCGCTTAACTCTACTCTGTATTTAAGGCCTCGCTTAATGCTGCTTCGATATCACTTGCGCTGACTCTCGTCTCTACTTCCTTCTCTCTAGCCTCACGACGCTTACGATGGTAAGTTAATCCTGTGCCAGCAGGGATTAAGCGACCAACTACTACATTTTCTTTTAATCCACGAAGACGATCCGCTTTTCCTGTGACCGAAGCCTCGGTAAGAACTCGAGTGGTCTCTTGAAAAGAAGCAGCAGAAATAAAGCTTTCTGTTGCAAGAGAAGCTTTGGTAATACCAAGAAGAAGCCGCTCATACTTGGCAGGAATTTTTCCTTCAAGTGCTAGCTTTTCATTCTCTTCAAGTATTCTGGTGAATTCAACCTGCTCTCCTTTCACAAAGGACGAATCACCCATGGCGGTGATCTCAACCTTGCGCAACATCTGACGACATATAACTTCGATATGCTTGTCGTTTATTTTAACGCCTTGCAATCGATACACTTCTTGAATCTCGTTGACAATGTACTCCGCCAGGGAGTCTACACCCTGTAGGCGCAGAATATCATGAGAGTTCTCAGGGCCAGGCGCAATGATTTCCCCTTTAGTCACATTCTCGCCTTCGTACACGCCCAATTGGTGCCACTTGGGTATCAATAACTCATAATGGTCACTTCCGTCAGGAAGTAACTGTCCATTGGGGGGTGTAATAACTAACCTTCGTTTACCCTTGGTCTCCTTACCAAAAGTTACGGTACCAGAAATTTCAGCCAATATAGCTGGGTCTTTTGGCCTGCGAGCCTCAAACAAATCAGCTACGCGGGGCAATCCACCAGTGATATCACGGGTTTTAGATGCTTCTTGCGGGATACGAGCAATAATATCACCAGCCCCTATATGGTTATTGTCGCGAATACTGAGAATTGCATTGGACGGCAACATATAGTGTGCGGGCACAGTAGAATTGGCAAAGGTTAATTCTTTTCCTTTGTCGTCAAGCAAAGTAACCATCGGTTTAATGTCTTTACCCGCAGATGGCCGCTCATTAGGATCAATTACTGCAATACTTGAAAGGCCCGTCATCTCATCAGTTTGAGTTCGTATGCTAAGCCCTTCCTCCATGCCGGAAAAAGCCACCTGTCCAGCAACCTCAGTGATAATTGGGTGTGTGTGCGGATCCCAGCTAGCCACTACATCGCCAGCAGCAACAATAGAGCCTTCTTTCACTCTAATCACAGCCCCATAGGGTAACTTATAGCGTTCACGCTCTCGACCATTTTCATCAGCTAGAGCCAAACCACCAGATCGCGATACAGCTACAAGCTCTCCATTTTCACGCTCTACTACCTTAATATTAATTAAGCGAATTTTTCCGTTCGTTTCCACCTGAACGCTATCAACAGCAGAGGCACGAGACGCTGCACCACCAATATGGAATGTACGCATAGTAAGTTGTGTGCCAGGCTCCCCAATAGATTGGGCAGCAACAACTCCAACTGCTTCGCCGGAATTAATTCTGTGGCCTCGGGCTAGGTCCCGCCCATAACATTGCGAACATATACCATGACGAGTCTCACAGGTAATTGGAGAGCGGACTCTAAGTTCATCTATACCTAGCAATTCGATTGCTTCTACACACTTCTCGTCAATCATATAGCCAGCTTGAAGCGCAATTTTCTTCGAGCCAGACTTAACTACATCGACTGCAACTACACGCCCTAGAATCCGGTCACCCAGAGATTCAATAATATCTCCACCTTCAATAACTGGAGTCATTAACAAGCCCTCTGATGTTCCGCAATCTTCCTCAACAACTACCAAGTCTTGCGATACATCAACTAGTCGGCGAGTCAAATAACCAGAGTTGGCTGTCTTTAGAGCAGTATCCGCCAAACCTTTTCGAGCTCCGTGCGTTGATATAAAATATTGCAGCACATTCAGGCCTTCACGGAAATTAGCAGTAATCGGTGTTTCAATAATAGATCCATCAGGACGAGCCATCAATCCACGCATACCCGCCAGTTGCCGAATCTGTGCAGGAGAGCCCCTGGCTCCGGAATCTGCCATAATAAATACCGAATTAAAGGAGGCTTGTGACTCTATATCGCCAGCTTTGTTGACAACCTCTTCCGTGCTGATCACTTCCATCATCGCCTTGGCAACCAGATCATTAGCACGAGACCAGATATCAACTACTTTATTGTACTTTTCTCCCTGTGTTACAAGGCCTGAAGAAAACTGACTTTCTATTTCTTTCACTTCGTTCTCAGCCTGAGCAATAATATCTCCCTTGGATAAAGGAATGGTAAAATCATTTACTCCAATAGAGGCGCCAGACTTAGTAGAGAAATCAAAACCGGTATACATAAGCTGATCTGCAAAAATTACCGTTGCCTTCAATCCAACATCACGATAACAACGGTTAATGATTTTTGAGATTGCTTTTTTGGTCATAGGCTGGTTAACCATGTCGTAGCTTAAGCCATCTGGAACAATGTCCCAGAGCAGAGCACGACCCACTGTTGTCTCTACAATATATATTTTTGATTGAGCTTCGCCTTTTTCGTCAAAAAGGACCTCACTAATGCGTACTTTTACTCGAGCCTGAAGATGAACCTGCTTTCTATAGTAAGCTCCGGATACTTCCTTCAGATCGGCAAAAATACGACCTTCGCCCAATGCATTAACCCTTTCTCTAGTCATCCAATACAACCCTAGAACAACATCCTGAGAAGGAACGATAATTGGCTCTCCACTTGCAGGAGACAAAATATTGTTGGTTGACATCATCAGGGCGCGGGATTCGAGTTGGGCTTCTAAAGTTAACGGTACATGAACCGCCATCTGGTCACCATCGAAGTCTGCGTTATATGCCGCACAAACTAGTGGGTGCAATTGAATTGCTTTTCCTTCAATAAGAACTGGCTCAAAAGCCTGAATACCTAACCTGTGAAGTGTTGGGGCACGATTGAGCAAAACTGGGTGCTCGCGAATCACATCGTCAAGAATATCCCAAACTATAAGCTCTTCACGTTCAACCATTTTTTTAGCAGCTTTTATTGTGGTAGCCAGTCCTCGAAGCTCAAGTTTTGAAAAAATAAATGGCTTAAATAACTCTAGTGCCATACGTTTAGGCAGTCCACACTGATGTAACCGTAGAGTTGGACCAACAACAATTACAGAACGTCCAGAGTAATCTACACGCTTACCCAATAAATTCTGACGGAAACGACCCTGTTTACCTTTAATCATGTCTGCAAGCGATTTCAAAGGTCTCTTATTAGACCCAGTAATAGCTCGACCGCGACGCCCATTATCTAAAAGGGCATCGACTGATTCTTGGAGCATACGTTTTTCGTTTCTCACAATTATGTCTGGCGCATTTAGCTCTAATAAACGTTTTAGGCGATTATTGCGATTAATTACTCGACGGTATAAGTCATTCAAATCAGATGTAGCAAAACGGCCTCCATCAAGAGGGACTAATGGTCTTAAATCTGGCGGCAATACTGGCAACGCCTCAAGGATCATCCATTCAGGCTTGTTGCCAGAACCAAGAAAAGCCTCTAATAGTTTAAGGCGTTTAGATAATTTTTTTATTTTTGTTTCTGAGCGAGTATTTGGTATTTCCTCGCGGATGATGGCAATTTCTTGATTCATATCAAGATCTTTCATTAGGCTCTGAATACCTTCTGCACCCATTGTTGCCTCAAACTCATCACCAAATTCTTCCATGGATTGAAAGTATTCATCATCTGTTAGCAATTGACCGCGATCAAGCGTAGTCATGCCGGGATCAGTCACAATGAATGACTCAAAATACAGCACTCTTTCTATTTCACGAAGAGTCATGTCTAAAATCAGACCAATACGAGATGGTAAAGATTTGAGGAACCATATATGAGCAACTGGGCACGCTAGCTCAATATGAGCCATTCTATCCCGACGTACCTTGGCCAGAGTCACCTCTACACCACATTTTTCGCAGACAATGCCGCGATGTTTCATGCGTTTGTATTTCCCGCAAAGGCACTCATAATCCTTTACTGGACCAAAAATTTTAGCACAAAATAAACCTTCTCGTTCTGGCTTAAAGGTACGATAATTAATGGTTTCCGGCTTCTTAACTTCACCATAAGACCATGACCGAATCATATCCGGTGATGCTAAGCCAATACGAATTGCATCAAATTCGTCTGTTTGATCTTGTGACTTGAGCAGATTTAGTAAGTCTTTCAACGCCTTTCTCCAAAATGGGTGCTATATTTTAATAGCGGGCAAATGGTCCGCCCCAACTTATATTTTGCTTCGACTTTCAGCTGTAGTTATTTATCTACTTTATTTGTCTACTTCTAGTTCAATGTTTATAGCCAGCGAGCGTATTTCCTTAACCAATACATTAAAGGATTCCGGCATACCTGGATCCATACGATGATCGCCATCAACAATATTTTTATACATTTTGGTGCGGCCACTCACGTCATCAGATTTAACTGTCAGCATCTCTTGTAGGGTATAGGAAGCACCGTAGGCCTCTAGAGCCCACACCTCCATCTCACCAAAGCGTTGGCCGCCAAACTGAGCTTTACCCCCCAAGGGTTGTTGAGTAACCAGGCTATAAGATCCTGTGGATCGAGCATGCATCTTGTCATCTACCAAGTGATTTAATTTCAACATATACATATAGCCAACAGTAACTGGGCGTTCAAACATATCACCTGTTCGGCCATCATATAGCTGCATTTGACCACTTTCAGGGAGATCTGCCAGCTTCAATAATTGCTTTATTTCAACCTCACTTGCACCATCAAATACAGGAGTTGCCATGGGTACACCAGCCCGAAGATTTTGCGCAAGTTCGTCAAATTCTTGGCTTGACAGCTTGCCAAGATCAACTTTTTGAGTCCCTGCACCAATGTCATACACTTCTTGTAAAAATTTACGAATTTCGGCAGTCTTTATTTTCTCTTGGAGCATTTTTTCTATCTTCTCACCTAGAGTTTTTGCCGCAAGTCCCATATGTGTTTCAAGTACCTGCCCTACATTCATTCGAGAAGGTACGCCCAAAGGGTTTAATACAATATCGACAGGTACACCATATTCGTCATGCGGCATATCTTCAACTGGCATGATTACTGAAATGACCCCTTTGTTGCCGTGACGGCCAGCCATCTTGTCTCCTGGCTGCACTCGACGCTTAACAGCAAGATACACCTTAACTGTTTTCAAAACACCAGGGGCAAGATCATCACCACTGTGAAGCTTATTCTTCTTATCTTCATATCGCTCATCTAAGATAGAGCGGCGCTCTTTAAGCATTTCGTCGGTACGACTTAATTGCTCATTAAGAGCTTCATCAGACATACGAACACCAAACCATTCTGAGCCAGTAAATGCAGCCGCAATCTCAGTTGTTAATTTGTCTCCTTTCTTGAGCCCAGGAGCCTTGATTATCTCGTTTCCAGTAAATGCAGTCGTTAAACGTTCAAATGTAGCATTTTCCATGATGCGAAATTCATCGTTAAGATCAAACCTAAATTGAGCAAGCGCAGTGGTTTCAATCTCTAATGACCGCTGATCTTTTTTTAGGCCTTCACGTGTAAACACTTGCACGTCAATAACCGTACCTTTAGTTCCAGACGGTACGCGCAAAGAAGTATCTTTTACATCAGAAGCCTTCTCACCAAAGATGGCGCGTAAAAGTTTTTCTTCCGGAGTCAACTGCGTTTCACCTTTTGGTGTTACTTTGCCTACAAGGATATCGCCAGCAACTACCTCGGCACCAATATAAACAATACCAGACTCATCTAATCGAGAAAGAGCAGCCTCCCCAACATTAGGAATGTCAGCAGTAATTTCCTCGGAGCCTAGCTTGGTGTCACGTGCTGTGGCGGTAAGTTCTTGAATGTGAATTGTTGTGAAACGATCCTCTTGGACAACACGCTCGGAAATGAGGATAGAGTCTTCAAAGTTATAGCCATTCCATGGCATAAAGGCAATACGCATATTTTGACCTAAGGCTAACTCACCCATATCAATAGATGGCCCATCCCCAAGAATATCACCCTTAGCTATAGCGTCCCCCAGTCGAACTATGGGGCGCTGATTAATACATGTATTTTGATTTGATCGTGTATATTTGGTCAAATTATAGATATCAACACCGGCATCGCCAGTCTCCACCTCTGAATCATTGACTCGAACAACAATCCTGCTAGCGTCTACACTTTCAATCTCGCCGCCTCGACGCGCAACCACACAGACACCGGAGTCAGAGGCCACAAAGCGCTCAAACCCTGTCCCCACTAGTGGCTTTTGGGCCTTCAATGTAGGCACCGCTTGTCGTTGCATGTTTGAACCCATCAACGCACGGTTTGCATCATCATGCTCTAGAAATGGTATCAATGCTGCAGCTACAGAAACAATTTGCTGTGGAGAAACATCCATATAATGAATTTCATCAGGTGACTTAAGATTAAATTCTCCCTGATAGCGAACACTCACAAGCTCTTCCGACAAGAAACCTTTCTTATCTACGGATGCGGATGCTTGAGCAATAACATATTCAGCTTCATTGATGGCTGACATATACTCTATGTCATCGGTGACTTTGCCGCCAACAACCTTGCGATAAGGAGTTTCTAAAAATCCATAATCATTAGTTCTGGCATAGGCCGACAATGAATTAATCAGTCCAATATTTGGCCCCTCTGGGGTCTCAATGGGGCAGACTCTACCATAATGAGTCGGGTGAACATCACGCACTTCAAAGCCTGCACGCTCGCGAGTCAATCCGCCTGGCCCAAGGGCTGAAATGCGACGCTTATGAGTGACCTCTGACAGCGGATTATTCTGATCCATAAACTGGGACAGCTGGCTTGATCCAAAAAATTCTTTCATAGCAGCAGCAACAGGCTTGGCGTTCACTAAATCTTGGGGCATTAAACCATCGGCTTCAGCAACAGAAAGGCGTTCTTTGACGGCGCGTTCAACTCGAACTAGGCCAATACGGAACTGATTTTCAGCCATTTCACCCACAGATCTTATGCGTCGGTTACCAAGGTGATCGATATCATCGACGATCCCTTTTCCATCACGAATGCCAATCAGTACCTTTAGAACACCAACAATGTCTTCTTTGCTTAAAATTCCTTCGCCACTTTCTTCTTCGCGGCCAAGACGACGATTAAACTTCATTCGACCAACGGTTGACAGGTCATACCGATCCAAACTGAAGAATAAGTTATTAAATAGATTCTCGGCAGATTCTTTTGTAGGAGGCTCACCTGGGCGCATCATGCGATAGATTTCCACCAATGCTTCTAGCTGCGTACGCGTACTATCTGATCTTAATGTATCCGCAATAAACGAACCACGGTCAAGATCGTTTGTATAAATACACTCGATCGAAGAAAGTCCTACAGCACGTAATTGTGCTAATATTTCCTCAGTAATTTCTGTATTACAATCCAGTAAAACCTCACCAGTCTCTGGGTTGATGACATCTTTAGCTAGCGAACGCCGATAGAGGTACTCTGCTGGAACAGCTAATTTGGTAATTTTTTGTTTTTCTAGATCCTTCACATGACGCGCTGTTATGCGACGTCCGTCTGGAACAATCACATTGCCTTTTTTGTCTGTAATATCAAAATTTGCGATATCCCCACGCAATCTTGCGGGTACGAGATCTAGAGTATAAGTGTCGTCCTTGCACAGATTAAAAGTACTAGTTTCAAAAAACTCAGTCAACATTTCTTCGGCGCTAAAGCCAAGTGCACGCAACAGCATCGTCGCTGGTAACTTACGTCGACGGTCAATACGTACAAAAACTAAGTCTTTTGGGTCAAATTCAAAATCAAGCCATGAGCCACGATAAGGAATTATTCGGGCAGAATACAACAGTTTACCTGAGGAGTGCGTTTTCCCTTTATCGTGATCGAAAAATACTCCTGGAGAGCGATGCAGTTGAGATACAACCACTCTCTCAGTGCCGTTAATGATAAAAGTTCCGTTATTGGTCATCAATGGGATTTCACCCATGTAAACTTCTTGTTCTTTGATATCTTTAATGGTTTTATACGAAGAATCTTTATCGTAAATCATTAGGCGGACACGAACTCTAAGTGCGCATCCAAAAGTGACGCTTCGAAGCTTGCACTCCTCTTCATCAAAGCCTGGCTTACCGAGCCTATAATCTACATATTCCAGTCCAGCATTCCCCGAATAACTTACAATTGGAAACACAGACTTAAATGCCGCATGCAAACCGGCTTCCATTCTGTCTTCGACTGGAACACCCATTTGCGTAAAATTTCGATAGGAATCCATCTGAATCGCAAGCAAATAAGGTAAGTCCATAATCTGCGGAAGCTTACCAAAATCCTTACGGATGCGTTTTTTCTCAGTATACGAATAGGCCATCATATTCCCCATCAAGATCGTTTAGCCTTTGGGCTTTACTAGCTGTTTAGCAGCTTACTTAAGGCTACTAACTTTTTACAAAAAAGGATTTTTCTTAACGCCAGCTGTCTGTTTAACATGAAAGTGCTAAAGAGCCGGAAGATTTTACCCCTCCAGCCCAAAGTCCAATTAATCATCAGACGACCAGCATCTCAAGCTTACTTAAGCTCGCAAGTAGCGCCGGCTTCTTCCAGCTGCTTCTTGGCCTCTTCCGCATCAGCCGGAGAAGCACCTTCTTTGATAAGCGAAGGGGCACCATCTACAAGATCTTTCGCTTCTTTCAAGCCTAAACCAGTGATAGCACGAACAGCTTTAATAACGTTTACTTTCTTCTCACCCATTGAAGTTAGCATCACATCAAACGCATCCTTAGCTTCTGGGGCATCCCCAGAATCTCCACCGGCTGCTGGAGCAGCAACAGCAACAGCAGCTTGTGCAGATACTCCGAATTTTTCCTCCATTGCAGCTACAAGTTCCACAACTTCCATTACGCTCATTGAAGCAATCGCTTCTAAAATGTCATCTTTGGACAGAGCCATGACCTATCTCCTAATTAAATAAATTTATTAAACTGTTCTATGATTTATGCAGCTTTCTGCTTTTGATCACTGACAGCTCCTAAAACACGAGTTACTTTGGTGGGCACTTCATTAAGAGTACGAACCAATTTAATAACTGGCGCAAGCGTTACATTTGCTAACTGTCCTAGAGCTTGCTCTAAAGTTGGTAGCTTAGCTAGCACGTCGATCTGCTCTTTGTCTAACAACTGACCACTGACAGAAAGAGCTTTTACTTCAAATTTATCATTTGCCTTCGCAAAATCTTTAAATAAGCGAGCTGCAGCGCCTGGGTCTTCCATAGAAAAACCAAAGAGCGACGGACCCGTCAACACTTCATTTACACACTCAAACTCTGTACCTTCAAACGCACGTTTCGCAAGTGTGTTGCGAATAACGCGAATATCGATATTTTGTTCACGCGCTTTTTCACGAAAAGTTGTCATGTCAGTCACACTAACACCGCGAGCATCAGCAATTACCAATGACAACGCATTGGAAGCGGTCGCACTAACTTCAGATACAATCGCTTTCTTGCCTTCGAGATTTAATGCCACGAGACTATCTCCTCGACTTAATTGATCCACCCAAAGCAGGCTTCCCAATTGGTTAAGCATCAACATAAAATACTGTTGATACAATTTCGGCGAAAAAATCCAGTCATACAAATACTGAATCGGGTTACACCGTCTGCGTAGGCGTTTCTTCAGCCAAAAAAAGAGCTGGAGATTTCATTAAACCTTATACAAGGCACCTACGGTCTTTAACAGCCCAAGCAGAAAAAATGCTCAGACCCCAAAGTTAAGTTTGGCCCCACAACTTAAAGGCCATTACGTCCTATGCTTCTAGAGACGCCTGATCAATTAGCAATCCAGGGCCCATTGTCGTTGAAAGTACTACTTTCTTAAGGAATATGCCCTTTGCTGATGCTGGCTTAGCCTTCTTTAAGTCTACAATCAGCGCTTCAAGGTTTTCTTTCAACGACACAATATCAAAATCAAGGCTGCCAATTGCGCCATGAATTATGCCGTTCTTATCTATACGGTAACGAACCTGTCCAGCCTTAGCATTTTTAACAGCTGTTACTACATCGGGAGTTACAGTGCCAGTTTTAGGATTTGGCATCAGACCACGAGGCCCAAGAACTTGGCCCAAAAGACCAACTACTCGCATAGCAGCAGGCTCAGCAATAACTACATCGAAATTCATATTTCCAGCTTTGATCTCTTCTGCTAGATCTTCCATTCCAACTAGATCAGCCCCAGCTGCTTTGGCTGCTTCTGCAGCATCACCCTGAGCAAAGACTGCGACCCTGACATTTTTACCGGTACCATGAGGGAGTGTTGTAGCTCCGCGTACTGCTTGATCTGATTTACGAGGATCAATACCCAAATTCACTGCGACATCGACCACTTCAGAAAATTTGACAGTAGAAACTTCCTTTAGCAAAGACACCGCCTCGCTAATTGAATATTGCTTACCAATTTGGATTTTTTCACGAATAGCGCGTACGCGCTTAGATAGCTTAGCCATTTATACGCCCTCCACGTCAAGACCAATAGACCGAGCAGACCCAGCGATAGTTCTAACAGCTGCGTCAATATCAGAAGCAGTCAGGTCGGCTTCTTTGATTTTTACAATTTCTTCTAGTTGCGCTCGAGTAACTGTTCCGACTTTATTTGTATTAGGAATAGCACTTCCTTTTTCAATTCCCGCAGCTTTCTTTAGCAAGTATGATGCAGGCGAGGTTTTCATAGCAAATGTAAAACTTTTATCCGCATAGACACTAATCACAACAGGTACAGGAGAGCCAGACTCTAAGTCCTGTGTCTGGGCATTAAACGCCTTGCAAAATTCCATGATATTGACGCCTTTTTGACCTAAGGCAGGACCCACAGGGGGGCTTGGATTAGCCTTTCCTGCCGGTACTTGAAGTTTTATATACGAATCTACTTTCTTAGCCATTTATTTTCTCCAAAAGTGGGTGTAACGCCTCAAAGCTTCCATAAGAACAGCTCGTCTCAGGCTTCCCAGCTATAGTCCAACACAGACATCAGCAATAAAAAAATTTAGATCTTTTCTACCTGAACAAATTCGAGCTCGACAGGTGTGTTGCGCCCAAAAATCGATACAGACACTCGCACTCTGCTTTTCTCATAGTTAACTTCTTCTACTACACCATTAAAATCATTAAATGGCCCGTCAATGACGCGGACCACTTCACCTGCCTCAAAAACAGTTTTAGGCCTGGGCTTATCTTCAGAATCTTGCACTCGTCGCAGAATCGCATCTGCTTCTTTGTCTGTAATTGGGGCAGGCATATCTGCCTTGCCTCCAATAAATCCTAATACTCTAGGAGTTGCCTTGACCATATGCCAAGAATCATCATTCAGTTCCATCTGCACAAGAACATAGCCAGGAAAAAACTTACGTTCGCTTTTGCGTCTTTGACCGCCTTTGAGTTCAACCACTTCTTCTGTAGGTACAAGGATATCACCAAAACTGTCCTCCATGCCGTTAAGAATAATGCGGTCTTTAAGCGCTGCAGCAACTTTCTTTTCATAGCCCGAATAGGCATGTACAACGTACCAGCGCATGTGAACCCCTTAACCTATAACCATGGAAGCAATCCAACCAAAAAATGTGTCTAAACCCCACAAAATCAAAGACATAATTAGCACTACAACCACAACCATCAACGTCGTCTGGTTGCGTTCTTGTCGCGTAGGCCAAACCACCCTGCAAGCTTCGTTATATGCTCCGTGCATTAACGCTATCAAGCTGTCGCCTTTTTTCGTCTTTGAACCAATAAAAGCAACACAAACTGCAATGAAAACCCAAGCTATCACACGATAAAGTAGCGACTCCTCAGAGAAGTAGTAATTACCGTAAATTGCTCCGGCAGTTAACGAAACAACGATCAACCACTTCAGGCTGTCTAACCTATACTGCTTTTCTTCCGTAGTCGCATTCATATTGCATTGCGCCCCTACTTGTCTTATTTAGTGAATAAAGGTCAGCTTCAAAAATATTATTGGCAGGCCAGGAGGGACTCGAACCCCCAACACCCGGTTTTGGAGACCGGTGCTCTACCAATTGAACTACTGGCCTATCGTATAAACTTAAAAACACAACAACAAAGTCGAGGCTTCAAAGAAGCCTCGACTTTGCATCAACGTAGTCTACTTGTTACTCAATAATCTTTGCTACAACACCAGCCCCTACCGTGCGCCCACCTTCACGGATCGCAAAACGTAGGCCTTCTTCCATAGCAATTGGATTAATTAGTGTAACTACCATCTTAATATTATCACCAGGCATCACCATTTCAACACCATCTGGCAACTCACAAGCGCCGGTAACATCTGTAGTTCGGAAATAAAACTGAGGACGATAGCCTTTAAAGAAAGGTGTATGACGACCACCTTCATCTTTTGACAAAACATACACTTCAGCTTCAAATTTAGTGTGTGGATTAACAGAACCTGGTTTAGCTAGTACTTGGCCACGCTCTATTTCTTCACGCTTAGTTCCGCGCAACAAAATACCACAATTCTCACCAGCGCGACCTTCATCAAGCAACTTGCGGAACATCTCTACGCCGGTACAAGTAGTTTTCGTAGTGTCGTTAATGCCGATAATTTCGATCTCTTCGCCAACCTTAACAACTCCACGTTCAATACGACCAGTCACAACAGTACCACGACCAGCAATAGAAAATACGTCTTCAATAGGCATTAGGAACGGTTGATCAATTGCTCGAACTGGATCTGGAATAAAAGAATCTAGCGTCTCAACAAGAGTTCTTACAGCTGTAGTGCCCAACTCGTTATCATCTTCTCCATTAAGTGCCATTAATGCAGAACCTGCAATAATTGGAGTGTCGTCTCCAGGAAACTCATAAGCATCAAGCAGTTCACGAAGCTCCATTTCTACCAATTCGATCATTTCATTGTATTCATCAGAGCCAACTCCACCACAATCCGCGGCAAGCAAGTCAGCCTTATTCAAAAAGACCACAACATAAGGAACACCAACTTGACGAGCAAGAAGAATGTGCTCGCGCGTCTGAGGCATAGGGCCGTCAGTGGCACCGCAAACCAAGATCGCACCGTCCATTTGGGCTGCACCTGTGATCATGTTTTTTACATAATCCGCGTGACCCGGACAATCAACATGGGCGTAGTGACGATTAGGGGTGTCGTACTCTACGTGAGATGTAGCAATAGTGATACCACGAGCACGTTCTTCTGGTGCATTATCAATACCATCAAATGCAACTGCCGCTCCTCCCCATACTTCTGAGCATACGCGAGTCAGCGCTGCGGTTAGTGTGGTTTTACCATGGTCGACGTGACCAATCGTGCCCACATTGACGTGGGTCTTATTACGCTCAAATTTTTCTTTTGCCATGACAAAAATTCCTCAATCAATACTTGCACTACATTTATGGTTAAAATTAAAATCAACGGTATACCGCATCTTATTAAACACTGGAGCTCATAACCGGATTTGAACCGGTGACCTCTTCCTTACCAAGGAAGTGCTCTACCGACTGAGCTATATGAGCGTTAACTTTCGCTGTCGGTAGGATCTGGAGCGGGTAGCGGGAATCGAACCCGCACCATCAGCTTGGAAGGCTGAGGTTCTACCATTGAACCATACCCGCCTATAACCGCGACTCAGCAGAGCAACTCTTCTGCTGGGACCAAATCTATTTTTTGTTGCAAAAACAACCTACCCATATATTCATCATCGAAAACAACTAATCAATGATGCCAAAATCTCTAGCTTCTAAGCCCAAAAAATTACTTAGTCCTTCAACACATATAGTACCAATAGTACCAAATCTAAAAATTTGGTGCAGGGGGGTGGATTCGAACCACCGAAGCTTTCGCGTCAGAGTTACAGTCTGATCCCTTTGACCGCTCGGGAACCCCTGCGTAAAAGGCTGCACATCGTCCACACCCATAGTACGACTACCCTATTGCAACCGCCCCAAGACTCCGGTCATGCTAAAATATTGGAGCTGGCGAGAGGAGTCGAACCCCCGACCGGCTGATTACAAGTCAGCTGCTCTACCAACTGAGCTACGCCAGCCCAAAT
>Ga0129332_1039076_pt1 | contig 16099 bp, 20 predicted proteins | sample CPBNA2_8_FD_109912 | JGI IMG/M metagenome (GOLD analysis project Ga0129332, IMG submission 109912) | Freshwater to marine salinity gradient microbial communities from Chesapeake Bay, USA - CPBay_Spr_31_0.2_RNA2 (Metagenome Metatranscriptome) | ecosystem: Environmental > Aquatic > Marine >... | reverse complement strand
TAGGCGCCACAATCATGGGTTGCCGTTAAGACTTTGTCTAGTTAGACAGCTTGGATTTAATGAGGGCGCTGACAGCGGACATGTCGGCACGTCCCTGCATCTGTGGTTTAAGTATCGCCATGACGGCTCCCATCTCACGCATACTGCTGGCACCGGTTTGTGCGATAGCGGCAGTGATCGACTGCTCCACTTCCGACTCACTCAATGCTTGTGGGAGGTATTCAGCGATGATGGTTAACTCGGCCTGCTCTTTCTCGACCAAGTCTGTGCGTCCCGCTTGTTCAAATTGGGACATAGATTCCCGACGCTGCTTGCACATCTTATCGAGTACTTGCAGCACTTCGGTTTCATCTAGCTCTTTACGTTCGTCGACTTCAATCTGCTTGATAGCAGCAAGGGCTAGACGAATAGTTGCGAGACGTGATTTTTCACCAGCACGCATCGCGGATTTCATATCCGCAACTAGGTTTTCTTTTATCGTACCGTCACTCGCCACTGTATAAATACAACTAGGCTTAGTAGAGACGCTTGCGCTTAAGACCGGTGCGAGAAACGCGCTTTAGGTTACGTTTTACCGCAGCTGCTGCCTTGCGCTTGCGCACAGATGTTGGCTTCTCGTAAAATTCGCGACGGCGAACTTCAGTTAGGACGCCCGCTTTCTCACATGAACGACGGAAACGTCGTAGAGCGATATCAAACGGCTCGTTTTCTTTAACTCGTACTCCAGGCATAAATCCTCGGATCTCTTACTTAATTGGAAAATAGGACGGTGGATTATAAATACGCTATGCTCGATTTCAACTGTTATTAATCATTTTTACCTCATTTAACCAATTTAAAGCATGAAAGTTCTTGGAATTGAAACCTCTTGTGATGAAACCGGGATCGCAATTGTCGATCAAAAAGACGGTCTTATTGCTGAAACCTTGCATAGTCAGGTCCTTACTCATGCTAAATATGGCGGCGTAGTCCCTGAATTAGCCTCGCGTGATCATGTGCAGCGTATTTTACCGCTGATTCGGCAATGTCTTAATGAAGCCGACCTCAAACTGAACGATATTGACACCCTCGCCTACACTGCTGGGCCAGGTTTGGTTGGTGCCTTATTTGTAGGTGCCGCAGTTGGCCGATCGCTAGCCTGGGCGTTAGGCAAGCCCAGTGTCGCTGTTCATCACATGGAAGCGCATCTGTTGGCGCCGTTCATTGATCAAGACCATGCGCCACGCTTCCCTTTTTTATGTCTACTGGTGTCTGGTGGTCACACGCTGTTGGTTGAGGCACGTGGGATCGCTGATTATCATGTGCTTGGCCAAAGTCTGGATGATGCCGTTGGTGAGGCCTTTGATAAAACCGCTAAGCAGCTGGGTTTAGGCTATCCCGGTGGGCCGTTAATCGAGCTTTTAAGTGAGCAGGCGCAGGCCCTAGGGGTGCAGTCAGATCGCCCATTCCCACGGTCATTAATGGCTAAAGACAGTCTGGATTTTAGTTTTAGTGGACTCAAGACACACACGCTCTTGGCCTATCAGCGCAGTGCTCAGGATGACACGGCAAAAATGGCGGTAGCCTCAGCATTTCAGGCCGCTGTCATCGATACCTTGGTTGAAAAATGCCGACGTGCATTGCAGCGCACAGGTCTGAAAACCTTGGTTGTTGCCGGTGGCGTGAGCGCCAATCAGGCGTTACGCAGCCGTTTATCGGCGCTACAGGCGGAGGGTATTGAGGTCCAGTTGCCGGCCTTAAGGCTGTGTACCGACAATGGTGCGATGATTGCTTTTGCCGGACTACAGCATGCACTGGCTGGACATTACGATACTAATGCGGCGATTAGTGTAAGACCACGTTGGCCATTAGCCGAACTCAGTTGGCGCTAATTTAAGTCCTAAGTAGGCGATAGATGCCTAACTTTTGCCGATTTGTCCTTCAGTGCCCTGTAGTAAATTGTTGATATTGCCGCGATGGCGCCAGCAAACCAATATCGCGATCAAGCTACTGAGCAGGGTGATGCTGGGGTCATGCAGTCCAAACCATGCAATTAGCGGTAGGCTGAGGGTTGCCGTTAGCGCCGCCAGTGAGGAATAACGTGTAAGTTTGGCAACGGAAAGCCACAGCAGCACCCAAATTAAGGCCAGTAATGGTTGCACACCCAGCACTGCACCTAGCGTGGTAGCGACACCCTTGCCGCCTTTGAATTTCAAAAATAGTGGATACATGTGGCCGATAATGGCGGCTAAGGCCATGGCGCAGAGTAATTCGGTCCCTACATTTAATTGTCTTGCGAGTAGCAGCGGTAATAAGCCTTTGGCTAAGTCGCCAATTAGGGTCAGCGCTGCGGCCTTTTTATTGCCTGAGCGCAACACATTGGTGGCGCCAGGGTTACCGGAGCCAACGGTTCGTGGGTCAGCTAGCCCCATGCTTCGCGAGACTAATACGGCGCTAGAGATTGAGCCAATAATGTAGCTGCCAGCTATAAGTAGTAACGAGAAGGGTTGATACAAATCGATAGGTAACATGTTTTAATCCATTGGCATGAAGAAAGTAAACGCATTATTAATCAGCGGTTGGGGTACGCATGCCGCTATCTGGGATCCGATTATTCCAGCATTAGAGCAGGCTTACCAGATTGACGTGATAGAACCGCCTTGGTTGCCTGCAGGTCAGGCCTTAGGTTCGATGTCGGCGGTCGATGAGTATATTGATGCGTTAGCAGGCGTGATGGAAGAAGACACGACGCTAATTGCCTGGTCCTTGGGTGGGTTATTGGCTCTGCGCCTAGCAGCACGCTGTCCAAATAAGGTTAAGCGACTGATTTTAATTGCGAGTACAGCCTATTTCCCCTGTGATCAGGGCGGTATTAATGGCATCGACCGCGCCTGGTTAGATAGTTTTAGCCAACGCTTTGTGGACGCACCTGAAAAAACCTTGCAGCGTTTTATGACATTACAGGTAAAAGGGGAGCAACAAGCAAAGCCTTGCTTGCGCCTGTTACAGCAACTTTGTACCGTCTCAAAATATAATATGAACGAATGTCGGGCCGGTTTAATGTTGTTATCAACTATGGATGTACGAGCCGAATTGGTGCGGATTGGGCAACAGGTGCGTGTAATCCATGGTCAGAATGATGCGGTTCTACCCCTGGCAGCCGGACAAAACCTAGCTCGATACTTTAATACTGACTGCCAGGTCATCATTGATGCCGGCCATGTGCCACATGTATCGCATCCGGAAGTGGTGGCAGAGGCTATTCTTCAGCCCTGGGTTGAAGGCTAGAGCCATCATTAGAATGATTAATTAGAGATAAAGCCATTTTGGACATTGTGAATAAGCCAGCAGTGGCTGCCTCTTTTGGCGCGGCAGCGCGTAGTTATGATGCGGCAGCCGTGGTGCAAGACGAGATTCGCAAGCGCTTGCTAGGTCGACTGGATGATTTGGTGCTACAGCCGAATAGTCTATTGGATTTGGGTGGTGGTACGGGGGTCGCACGAAAAGACCTGCTGCAGCGTTATCCAACAAGCCGATATATCAACTGTGATCTATCGCAGGAGATGCTGCAGTATGCGCGAAAAGCCCATTCAGCCGACGATTTGGTCTGTGCCGATGCAGAATCTTTGCCGTTTGCCAAGGCGAGCTTTGATCTGGTTTTCTCGGCATCCACGTTTCAATGGTTGAATGCTTTAGAGCGCGCTTTGCTCGAATGTGCCCGAGTATTACGTCCACAGGGTTTGTTACTGTTTTCGACCTTTGGACCGGATACGCTGAAGGAATTGCGCAGTAGTTTTGCGGCAGTTGACCCATATCCGCGAGTAAATCCTTTTTTGGATAGACAGCAGGTGAACGATCTATTATTAAAGAACAGGTTATCTTGTCCGCATGTAGAAAGTGAAGTGATTCGTATTAATTATGCTAATCCACAACAATTACTGCGCAGCCTAAAGGATACTGGAGCAACTAATCAGTTGGGTGGACGCTCGCGTGGCCTACTAACGCCGAGGCGGTTACAGGCGGCAGTTAGCGAGTATGAGGCCTATAAGACCGAGGATGGTCAATATTATGCAAGCTACGAGGTAATTTATGGTTTTGCTTGGCGGGGCGATGCTGAACAGTGAAACAACAGAGGATCTGTGCACTAAACGTACACATCCTGCACATCCTGGCCTGTTTGGATAGTGCTTAAGCGATGCGTTTTAGTCGATCATACAGACTGAAAGTATTACTTATTTGAAAATGCATTTGAGATAGATAGTTGCTAATATGTCGCGGCCCGAAAGAACAGTAGGAGAATCGGTAGCCTGCGGAAGCAGCCTAGGGGTTCAGGGATGACGAATATGCAGTTTGTAGTGACACCAAACTTCTCGATGTCGTGGAAGGCGAATCAAACGCTGATTATAAGTCTGGCGGTTTTGTCTTTCGGCATGGCTTTAGCCTTTGCGGCACAGGGTCTGTGGATGATCTTGCCGTTTGTCGGTTTAGAGATCACGGCCTTAACGGCTGGGTTATATTGGTGTTGCTTAAAAGCGACGCGCCGCGAGGTGATATCGATTGATGCCGATTATATTACGGTAGCTGCCGGTAGGGATCATGCGGTGCAGACGACGCAGTTTCAGACTGCGTGGACAAAAATTATGTTACATCCGTCACGTGTGACGGGACACCCAGGGCAACTAGTATTACGCTCTAAGGGTAAAGAACTGGAAGTAGGCGCTTTTCTTTCGCAGGATGAAAGATTGGAACTAGCCGCTTCGATAAAAAGTGCACTGAATAATGTTGTGTACTCATAAGTAATATTTTTAAACGGAGAATAAATAATGTTTGCGATTAAACGCTTGAATGCTTGGCTTGGTCTAGCATTCATCTCGGTCGTTAGCGGCTCTGCCTTCGCTGGCCAGCCAATCAATATGACGCCCGGAGTGACTGACATCAGTCTCGAAGTATATGACATGCACATGATTGCCTTTTGGCTTTGTGTTGTTATTGCTGTCGTTGTATTTGGCGCGATGTTCTACTCGATCTTCGCCCATCGCAAATCACGTGGTGTAACACCGGCGACCTTCCATGAGAGCACAACCATTGAAGCGATCTGGACTATTATTCCTTTCGTTGTCTTAATTGCCTTATCTATTCCAGCGACTAAGACTCTAATCGATATGTACGATACGTCTGACTATGACCTAACCGTAAAAATTACTGGTTACCAGTGGTTATGGCACTACGAATATGTAGAAGACGGCGTCGATTTCCACAGTAAATTACAGACTTCGATCTCGCAAATTAATAATGATGAAGAGAAAGGCGAGAACTACTTACTAGAAGTAGATAATGAATTGGTCATACCGGTAGGTAAGAAAGTTCGCTTCTTAATTACGTCAAATGACGTGATTCACGCTTGGTGGGTTCCAGATCTAGCGGTGAAGAAAGATGCGGTGCCAGGCTTTATCAATGAAGCATGGACACGAGTGAATGAGCCAGGTATCTATCGCGGTCAGTGTGCAGAGCTTTGTGGACGCCATCATGGCTTCATGCCAGTGGTTGTTCGTGCCGTGCCTGAAGCGGAGTATCGGCAGTGGGTCGCAGCGAATGCGAAGCCAGAGAGTGCCACAGAATACGCGGCCATTAGCGAATAGCGCTAAGGTCACATAATGTTTAGTTTTTGCTTTAATTTTTTTGTAAGGAGAGCGTAATGAGTACGGTAGCTGCAGGCGATCATCATGATCATCCAGAGAGTCCCTATTCAATAAAGCGATGGTTGTTTACGACTAATCACAAGGACATTGGTACCTTGTATTTGTAGTTCGCATTCATCATGTTCCTGATCGGCGGTGTCATGGCATTGGTAATTCGTACTGAATTATTCCAGCCAGGCCTACAATTTGTAGATCCGCAGTTCTTTAACTCGATGACGACGATGCACGCCATCATGATGATTTTCGGTGTGGTAATGCCTGCGTTTACAGGCTTAGCTAACTGGCTGATTCCAATGATGATTGGTGCACCAGATATGGCGCTACCACGCATGAACAACTGGAGCTTCTGGATTCTGCCATTTGCCTTCGCCATGATGCTTTCAACATTATTCATGGATGGTGGCGGCCCAGCCGGTGGTTGGACTTTATACCCACCACTGACTTTGCAGACAGGTGACGCACTACCATTTGTAATCTTATCTATGCACTTCATGGGTCTGTCATCAATCATGGGTGCGATCAACGTAGTTGCAACGGTACTGAACATGCGTGCCCCAGGCATGACCTTGATGAAGATGCCTTTGTTTGTATGGACTTGGTTAATTACTGCTTACCTACTGATTGCAGTTATGCCAGTGTTAGCAGGTGGTATCACCATGCTGTTAACAGATAAATACTTCGGCACCAGCTTCTTTAATGCTGCCGGTGGCGGTGACCCCGTTATGTTCCAGCACATTTTCTGGTTCTTTGGACACCCGGAAGTGTATATCTTGATCCTGCCGTCATTCGGTGTGGTATCAAGTATTATCCCAACCTTCGCACGTAAGCCTTTATTCGGTTACGCCTCTATGGTGTATGCGACAGGTGCGATTGCCTTCCTATCCTTTATCGTTTGGGCTCACCATATGTTTACGGTGGGTATGCCATTAGCTGGTGAACTGTTCTTTATGTTCGCAACCATGCTGATTGCGGTCCCTACGGGCGTTAAAGTATTTAACTGGATTGCGACCATGTGGCGTGGCTCGATGACCTTTGAGACACCGATGTTGTTTGCTCTAGGGTTTATTGTGATGTTTTCAATCGGTGGTTTCTCAGGCTTGATGCTGGCGCTAGCGCCGGTGGATTTCCAATACCACGATACCTACTTCGTAGTAGCTCACTTCCACTATGTATTGGTTCCAGGTTCAATCTTCGCAATCATTGCGGCGGTTTATTACTGGCTGCCTAAATGGTGTGGAAACATGTATAGCGAAGGCCTTGGTAAGACCCACTTCTGGCTGTCTACTATCTTCGTTAACTTGACCTTCTTCCCAATGCATTTTGTTGGTCTAGCAGGCATGCCACGTCGTATCCCAGACTACGCATTACAGTTCTCGGATTACAATATGATGGCGACTATTGGTGCCTTTGGTTTCGGTCTATCTCAACTACTGTTCTTGGTTCTAGTAATCAAGGCTATCCGCAGTGGTAAGAAGGCGACTAGCCAAGTATGGGAAGATGCAGAAGGTCTAGAATGGACTCTGCCATCACCAGCGCCATACCATAGCTTCTCAACTCCACCGGCTATTAAGTAGTCGAGGGGCGGAGCTAAATGGACGCTAAGCAACAACAGAAAAAGGCTGTGCGATTCACAGTCCTTTCGCTTATCTTCGTCGCTCTTGCGGTCTACATTGGCTTTTACTTGTTAGTGTATACGGCATGAGTGATAAGACATCAAAAACCACTAGAGGGGCAGCTAAGCTAGCTCTGGCAGCGGTTTTTATGTTTAGTTTTGGTTATCTACTCGTACCTTTGTATGATGTATTTTGTGATTTAACCGGCCTTCGTTTTACTGACGAAGAAGCGGTTGCACTGTCACCGCAAGAGCTGGAAGAAGATACCAGCCGCGTGGTGACAATCCAATTTGATATTTCAATGAACCAAGGTATGTCTTGGCGCGTGAAACCTGAAATGCAAGTAATGGAAGTACATCCGGGACGGGTGTATACGACTTTCTACAGTGCGAGCAATCGAACTGCAGAAGAAATGGTCGGACAGGCAGTCCCGAGTGTGGCTCCGATTGCCGCAAATAAGTATTTGGTAAAAACGGAATGTTTTTGTTTCGACAACCAAACGATCGCTGCGGGAGAGACAGTCAATATGCCGTTAAGCTTTATGCTTAGCCCAGGACTGCCGCCAAACGTGAATTTGGTAACACTTTCGTACACTTTTTTTGACATAACAAAAAATGCTAGCGCAGAAAAGCAATTAGACGGCGTATTAGCTTATAAATAATGAGGACAGATTAATGGCACAGGCAGAAAATTCTTATTACGTCCCACATGGGAGCCATTGGCCTATTTTTGGCTCGGTTGCAGTATGTACCTTGCTAGTAGGCATGGCGAACTATCTGAATGGCACCTCTTGGGGTGGCAATATGGCGCTGGTTGGTTTTGGCCTGTTAGTCATTATGCTCTTCGGTTGGTTTGGCACAGTAGTTAAAGAAAGCCGTGCAGGCCTGTATAACGCTCAGGTTGATGTGTCGTTTCGTTGGGGTATGTTCTGGTTCATCTTCTCTGAAGTAATGTTCTTTGCTGCATTCTTTGGTGCACTATTTTACGCCCGTAATTATTCACTACCTTGGTTGAGTGGTGAAGGCAGTGGCGCAATGACTAACATGTTTTTATATGAAGGTTTTGAGGCCTCATGGCCGAGTGCAGCAAATGGTCCAGGTAACGTCGGTGGTGAATATAAGCCGATGGGTGCTTGGGGTTTGCCAGCAATCAACACAGCCTTACTACTAAGTAGTGGCGTGACACTGACTTGGGCACACCATGCTCTGAAAGCGGGTCACCGTGCACAGTTGATTATTGGGTTGTTCTTGACGGTTGCACTAGGTGCGATCTTCATGGCTTGCCAAGTACTTGAGTACAAAGAAGCATATGAGCATTATGGCTTAACATTGGGTAGTGGTATTTATGGAACCACCTTCTTTATGTTGACTGGCTTCCATGGTTTCCACGTGACGATTGGTGCGATTATTCTGGCAGTGATTTTATTCCGCTGTATGTCGGGCCACTTTAGTTCAGACAATCATTTCGCCTTTGAAGCTGCCGCTTGGTATTGGCACTTTGTAGACGTGGTGTGGTTGGGTCTGTTTGTCTTTGTTTACCTGGTATAGATTTAAAGGATAAGTGGGGTCAGCTAGAATCAAGTTCAGCTGGCCTCACAACATCTTTAGTGTCTGCGGGTGCAATATCCGATAGATTGTGTATCAGTCCTAGCTTAGGACTAAATTCTGTAACATTAAATCCGGCTTCAGCCACCTAAACCATGCGGTTGTATCCAGCCCATCTGCGCGCAGATTAGCAGGAAGATAAAGGCGAATACAGATAATGCGATACGGGCTGTTAGTGCACGTACTGTTCCACGACCATCACCTTTGTTACTTACCAAATGTAAAAGTGCAGAAACGAGACTTGCAAGAATTAACAAGAATAAAATGATAATGATAGTCTTAATAAGCATAATGAAGAATTCCCTTTTTTAAGAAAATAACACGTAATAGATTGTTCGACTAAGGATTTTGCAGCATGGGTTCAACGAATGCGGTACAGCTGAGACGCGGGTTGGTGACTATTGCCACTCTGCTATGTCTTGGGTTGTTTTTATCCTTAGGGAATTGGCAGCTATAGCGTGGCTATGCCAAGGCGGCGATTGAACAGAGCGTAGCGCAAAACAAAGAGCAGTTGCAGGAAATACCACAATTACCATTGGTCGATGCTAGCACCTGGCGTAATAAACGGGTGACCCTGCTTGGCCACTATGACAGCTCACGACAGTTTATGCTGGATAATCAAATTCGAGATGGCCGTGTCGGCTATAACGTGCTGACGCCATTTTACGTAAAGCCATGGCAGGCATGGGTGTTGATTGATCGCGGATGGCTGGCCCAAGGTGCTAGTCGAGAACAGTTGCCAGCAGTAGCTGTGAATACGGATGAGCAAGAGATTATGGGGGCCATCTATGTGCCCTACGCTAAAGCCTTTAGCTTAGGTGAGATTGCTGAGGGTGAAGACTATGATTGGCCGCGCCGTGTACAGTTTATCGACTTCGCTGAACTGGGCAAAAGATTGGAACTTGAGCTGCAGCCCTTTACTCTACGTCTGTCGGCAAAAGTAAAAGATGGTTTTCGACGGGATTGGCAAACCAGCCAGATGCCCGCAATGAAACACTATGGTTACGCCTTCCAATGGTTTGCGATGGCTGCGGCGGTCGCTATCTTATGGTACTTATATTCGTTCCGAAAAAAGAAGAAAAAAATGACTGAATTGACAAAAAAAAGTAAAACACCTTATTTTCTATTTGGTGTATTCGTACTGCCGCTACTGATTGCAGTGGCGATGTATTCTTTACGAGACCACCTGACTTTTTCTACTCCCACTGCGCATGGTGAGCTGGTGCATCCTGCGCAGCCGATTATTACCTTGCAGCTAGTTGCTGGCGAACAAGTCTTTGATCTTGAGTCGATGCAGGGTAAGTGGAATTACTTAGTCTATGTCGACAAAAGCTGTGACCTGATTTGTGAGACAGCTTTATTTAAGATCCGGCAGGCAGCCCTAGCCACCGGTCGTGAGATAAGTCGTGTGCAGTATTTTCTAGTGATAGCAGAGGATGCTTCAGCAGATGCGGGTATCACACGAAGGCATCCTAAGCTTCAGCAGGGGCAGTTACAGGTTCTTAACCTTGAAAGCCCAGAGATGAAAGCTCAGCTATTGCATGCTGGTGATGTGTTACTGGTTGATCCCAATGGCAATATTATGATGCGCTACGATGACCAGGCGACTTCCAAAGGGATGCTGAAAGACGTTAAAAAATTACTTAAGTTATCGAATATAGGTTAGATCATGAATAAAAATTTCAATCGTGTTGTTACCGTTAGTGGCGTGCTTGCGTTCTGCGTTATCGTACTCGGCGCATTTGTTCGATTATCGGATGCGGGGCTCGGTTGTCCGGACTGGCCAGGTTGTTACGGCATTCTTGTTGGTGTACCCGATACGGCACCCGCAATTGAGGCGGCCAATGAAAACTATGATCGTGCTGTTGAAATAGGTAAGGCTTGGAAAGAGATGATTCATCGATACCTTGCCGGTGTCCTCGGTCTGTTGGTATTTTTCATTGCTGCGTGGTTGATTCGTGGTGACAAAGAAGGTAATCGACAAGTAGGTTATGGCGTCGTGCTCGCCTTGGCGCTAAGTTTTCAGGCGGTCTTGGGGATGTGGACGGTGACTTGGCAGTTGAAGCCTTTGGTCGTGATGTGTCATCTGTTAGGTGGTTTCACCCTATTTAATCTGCTGGGTTGGCAATGGCTGCGGAGTTTATCTAATCAGCACCAATTCCTGCATCGCATACCATCAGGTCTGGGTAATTTCTCGATTATTGTGATCGCTGCACTGGTGGTGCAGATTGCACTCGGTGGGTGGGTTAGCTCTAATTATGCCGCTTTAGCCTGTACCGAATTCCCTCGCTGCCACGGCTCGCTCTGGCCGCAGGACATGGACTTGCGGAATGGCTTTATCATGTGGCGTGGGCTCGGTGTTGATTATGAATTTGGCGTGTTAGACCATCCGGCGCGTCTGGCCATTCATATGGTGCATCGTGCGGGTGCCCTAGTTGTGAGCAGTCTGATCTTATTTTATGCGTGGCGATTATTCCGCGCAGCAGTCGGCGTAGCGCCATTGCGCAAGGTGAGTTTGCTTATTGTTGGTCTTTTAACCCTACAAATCACCCTAGGCATCATCAATGTTGTGGGTCATTTGCCACTACCTGTTGCAGTAGCCCATAACGGTGTCGCTCTATTACTTCTGTTCAGCATTCTCAGCAGCACCTATATGTTAAAATCTGGCCGCTATTTGTAAGCAAGGTCAATGATGTCTGTGCAAACCACTTCGGGAAAGAGCCCGGCTGAAAAAACGGGTGTAATCGCGCAATGGCGTGATTATGTCGAGTTGTGTAAGCCAAAAGTTATCGCGTTGATGCTATTCACCGTGATCGTCGGCATGCTAATGGCTGCGCCAGGCGCTGTTACATTGGCTCAAATGCTTTATGCATTAGTCGGTATCGGCTTGGTCGCGAGCTCTGCAGCAGCAATTAATCATGTCGCTGATAGTCGCATCGATGCCGCTATGGATAGGACTAAGCTGCGGCCCCTGCCCAGTGGTTCCCTCGATAAGACCCAAGTTCTGATATTTGCGCTAGTGATTGGTGGCCTTGGCATGCTGTTATTGATCCTTAAGATCAATCTGCTGACCGCCGTCCTCACCTTTGCCTCGTTAGTCGGCTATGCCGTTATCTACACGATGTATCTGAAGCGAGCGACACCTCAAAATATTGTGATTGGTGGTGCTGCTGGTGCAACCCCGCCATTACTCGGCTGGACTGCTGTAACAGGACAGGTTGAGGCCGATGGGTTGCTACTCTTCTTGATCATCTTTACTTGGACACCGCCTCACTTCTGGGCATTGGCGATCTATCGAAAAGAGGAATATGCGAAGGTCGATATTCCGATGTTGCCGGTGACGCATGGTGAGGATTACACGCGCCTACACATTACGTTGTATACCGTGCTGATGTCCTTGATCACTATCTTCCCTTATTTCACAGGGATGTCCGGGCTGGTCTATCTGATCGGGGCGATATTATTGAATGCGGGCTTCTTATACTACGCAATTAGCTTGCAGCTGACTAAGAGTCGGCCTAAGGCAATGGCTACCTTTGTCTATTCTATCGTCTACTTGATGGTCTTGTTCGCGCTGCTATTGTTCGACCGCTATTTACCGATGATATTGGAATTGGGGTAGTGCGGCTGAGCTAAGTCACTTCGTTGTACTAGCCCAGCAAATGACGTCTGTTAGCCGTTTAGCTAGCGAAACAGTGCTGTAATTTCTTTATAGCGTTATTTTCTAACTGGCGTACACGTTCGGCTGAAATACTAAATTCAGCGGCAAGTTGATGCAGCGTACTTTTTGTTTCGTTCAGCCAGCGAGATTGAATAATGGTCTTGCTGCGATCATCCAAGGCAGCCATAGCGGTGTTTAGTTTTTCCAACTGATAGCTAGAAAAGTCTGTCGCTTCTAAGGTGGCGGATGGGTCTAAGCCATCGTGCTCTAGATAATGGGCCGGAGAACTTGAGTCCTCATCGTTGTCACCATAATCAAAGCCCATATCGTGCCCACTGAGGCGCGATTCCATTTCTAAGACGTCTTTACTGGTCACCCCAAGATCTTTTGCTACTGCTTCAACCTCGGCATGATTAAGCCAACCTAGGCGCTTTTTCTTGCTACGCAGGTTGAAAAACAATTTGCGTTGGGCCTTGGTAGTGGCGACTTTCACGATACGCCAGTTACGCAAGATGAACTCATGCATTTCGGCACGGATCCAGTGCACGGCAAACGATACGAGACGAACATTGGCATCTGGGTTAAAACGTTTAACCGCCTTCATTAGCCCAATATTGCCTTCTTGAATTAGGTCGGCAAGCTGTAAACCATAACCGTTATAACCACGTGCAATTTTCACGACAAAACGCAGATGATGAGTAATCAGCAGACGTGCAGCCTCAAGGTCGCCGTGATCATGTAGGCGAACCGCGAGTGCATTTTCTTCTTCGGCCGATAGGATGGGTAGCTGATAGGCGGCATGGATATAGGCATCCAGACTGCCGGTGCTGACCACTAAATCCTGAGGACGGTTTAGACGTAACTCAGTGTTCATATGCATTTAATAGATTAGTTTAAACAGTATTTATATTAGCACTCTGAAAAAGAGAGTGCTAATGGCAAAATGGGTTAGATGTATTGGTTTTGTCTAAGTTATTGCGGGCTAATACTGTAAGCTGACTGTATGTTAGCGAATTTGTAGCCTGCTGTTCGCCCCTATACTAGCACTGAAGAGGCCAATGAGTGCGCTAGAGCCTAAGACAATAAGGCAGGTTTCCCACTCTAATAGACTTTTTGCGGCAAGATTACTGCCATATAAGGCATCGATACGCCCTAAGCTTGAATATATTAGGGCGCTTGCAAGCAGAACTAGGATTAATGCCAAGGCACCAGAGAAGAGCCCCAGCCAAAACCCACTGTACATGAACGGTCGTCGTATATATCGATCACTTGCACCGACCAAGTACATGATGTCGATCTCATCGCGTCGGCTAGCCAGCTCCCAGCGGATAACATTGATTAAGATTAGGCAGGCACCGAGTAATAATAAGGCGGTGACTATGGTCAGGCTGCGATTGGCTAAATCCTGCCAGGCTTGCAGTCGCTGTAGCCAAAGGGTGTCTAATTGAAAATAGGCAACCTCATTTAGACCTTCTAAGCGTTGCTGCAATTGTTCCAGCTGTTGCAAGCTCTGATTCTGTTCGCGTGGCATAAGCAGTAGCAAATGAGGTAGTGGGTTTTGTGGCAGATTTTGAATTAAGCCCTCAAGCTGGCTGCGTTTGGCAAAATCGTTTAAGGCCTGTTGCCGGTCAATCAGCTCAACTGAGCTGAAATCGGGGTCTTGTTTCAGTTGCTCGGCCAGTGTCACGGCGCTGGCATAATTGACATCGTCAGCAAGGAATAAGGTGATCTGCTTACTCTCTTGCATTGAACTTAAGGCTGCGGCACTACCCTGTGATAGCTGAAAGATGGCCAATGGAATAGCAAAGGCGAGCGCTGTCATACTGATCGTAATGCTCGAGCCGATAGGCGCTGCTAAGAGCTTGTTTAAGCTCTGCTTTGCACACAGTAGGTGGTTCTGATACCAGCTGATAATGATCGCTAAAGCCTTAGAAAACATCGCTTAATCGCCTCTCAAACCAGTCAATGCATGGCCATGCTCGAGTCTAATCACGCGTTTATCCATCTGTGCAATCAGGCTGAGGTCATGACTGGCGACCAATACGGTGACACCAACCTGTTGAAACTGGGCCAGTAATTGGAAGATCTCCAAAGATAAGGCGGGATCAAGATTACCGGTGGGTTCATCAGCCAGTAGTAGACGTGGTTTATGTACGATGGCGCGGGCAATGCCGACACGCTGCTGTTCTCCACCCGATAGCGCAATAGGCTCTGATTTTTCTTTACGTAGTAGCCCAACCTTATCTAAGGCAGCCCGCACTCGGCGTGGGATCTCACGTTGGCTATAGCCTGAAATGCGCAGCGGTAGGGCCACATTTTCAAATACATTACGGTCTTGCAGTAAGCGGTGGTCTTGAAAGATTAAGCCCATTCGACTGCGGATTTTGGCGATTTGCGAACGTTTGGCGTGAGTTACGTTATGCCCATTCAGATAAATATTGCCACGGCTGGGGGTTTCGATCAGGGCGATCAATTTGAGTAAGGTGCTTTTGCCAGCGCCTGATGCACCCGTAAGAAAGACAAACTCACCGGGATCTAATTCGAGATTAAGCTGAGACAGCACTTCACCGGTTTGCGCATAGCGCTTGGCCACATTCTGCATCCGGATCATAAGTTAACCTTGGTCTCTCAATTTATGCTGCGGCTTAGGTGTCTGGTTCAAGCCCTAATAAGGCATCGGCAAACTGCACGGCGTCAAAAACCTGTAGATCTTCTATCGCCTCACCAACCCCGATATAGCGTATCGGTAGCCCGAGTTGGTCGGCAATCGATAAGACGACTCCCCCTTTGGCGGTGCCATCCAGCTTAGTGATACAAAGTCCCGTCAATTGCATGCTTCGGTGAAACTCTTGCGCCTGTCTAAGGGCATTCTGCCCCATGCTTGCGTCGATCACCAATAAGGTTTCATGAGGTGCAGCAGGATCTACCTTTTGCATTACACGTTTAACCTTCTGTAACTCGGTCATGAGGTCATTTTGTGTGTGTAATCGGCCTGCCGTATCGGCGATCAAGACATCAATATTACGTGCCTTGGCTGATTCTAAGGCATCAAATATGACTGCAGCACTGTCAGCACCAGTGGCTTGCGCGACGACAGGAACGTCATTACGTTCACCCCACGTGACTAACTGCTCAACTGCAGCGGCGCGAAAGGTATCGCCTGCTGCTAGCATAACCTGCTTGCGATTGCGCTTAAGACGCCTGGCCAACTTGCCAATAGTAGTGGTTTTACCGGCACCATTGACGCCTACTACTAGGATGGCAAAGGGTTTATTGTCGCCGAGCATGATGGCTTGATTGCAAGGTTCTAGTAGGGTGACGATCAGTTTCTTAAATAAGTCAGAGACGGTCGTTGGTAAATTCTCTCGTTTTGCTTGGGCGACATCTAATTTGAGCTGATTGATTAAAGTTTGCACAAGTTCAATGCCGACATCGGCCATTAACAATCTTTCTTCAAAATCCTCTAATAGTTCGTCGCTGAGTTCGAGCTCAGCAGCCTTCTGATTAGAGAAGCCAGGGCTTAACAGATCACGCGTTTTAGCG
>Ga0129332_1375753_pt1 | contig 17306 bp, 30 predicted proteins | sample CPBNA2_8_FD_109912 | JGI IMG/M metagenome (GOLD analysis project Ga0129332, IMG submission 109912) | Freshwater to marine salinity gradient microbial communities from Chesapeake Bay, USA - CPBay_Spr_31_0.2_RNA2 (Metagenome Metatranscriptome) | ecosystem: Environmental > Aquatic > Marine >... | reverse complement strand
CTTTTCTTCGTCTGAAGGAGTCTCCGTTGCATCATCCGCTGGAGTTTCCTCTGCGGCTGCGGCTGGGGCTTCTTCTGCAGCTGGAGCTTCTTCTGCTACAGGAGTTTCCTCTGCTGCTGCAGCTGGAGCTTCTTCTGCTACAGGAGTTTCCTCTGCGGCGGCTGGAGCTTCCTCTGCAGCGGCGGCTGGAGCTTCTTCTGCTACTTCTGTCACTGCTTCTACGACAGGAGCAGAGGCTGTACCAGCTCCACGACGAGAACGTCGAGAACGCTTCTTCTTTGGCTCAGTTCCGTATACGTCATTGAAATCGACAAGCTCCATCATACACATCTCTGCATTGTCTCCCAATCGGTTGCCTGTTCGGATGATCCGCGTATAGCCCCCCTCTCGAGTGGCTACTTTCGGTCCTACAGAACGAAACAACTCGGTTACCGCATACTTGCTACCAAGTACACTAAACGCAATACGTCGACTGTGTGTCGTGTCTGCTTTAGACCGTGTGACCAATGGCTCTACAACACTCCGCAAAGCTTTCGCTTTGGCAACAGTTGTTGTGATGCGCTTGTGCTCAATCAACGAGCACGCCATGTTGGATAACATGGCCCGACGGTGAGCGGTCTTACGACCTAGGTGGTTAAAGTTCTTATTGTGACGCATGGCTTCACTCTTTGTCGAGTTTGTACTTGCTCACATCCATACCGAATGTGAGGTTTTTGTTCTCAACCAAATCTTCCAACTCCGTTAATGACTTCTTACCGAAGTTACGGAATTTCAATAGGTCGTTTTTATTGTAGCTGACCAGTTCTCCGAGGGTCTCTATGTCAGCTGCCTTGAGGCAATTCAATGCGCGAACGCTCAAATCCATATCGCTCAACTTGGTTTTGAGCAATTGGCGCATGTGCAAGCTAGACTCATCGAATTCTTCTACCTCAACACGCTCCTCTAATTCCAAGGAAATGCGTTCATCGCTGAACAACATAAAGTGCTGAATCAAAATCTTCGCTGACTCCTGCAGAGCATCCTTCGGTGTGATGCTTCCATCGCATTCGATTTGGAGAATCAACTTCTCGTAATCGGTACGCTGCTCAACACGGTAGTTCTCTACCTCATACTGCACGTTCCGGATCGGCGTGAAAATGGAATCGATTGCAATCGTTCCAAGAGCAACCTCTTCCTTCTTATTGTCTTCAGCTTGGACGTATCCACGTCCTTTACCAATAACAATTTCAATAGAGAGGCTTACAGACTCGTCCATGTTACAGATGACATGATCTGGATTCATCACTTGGAAAGCACTGGTAAATTTACCGATGTCTCCTGCAGTGAATGACTTCTGACCCGCAACTTTAACGGTTACAGTCTCTCCTTCTGACCCATCAATTTGACGCTTGAAGCGGACTTGCTTCATGTTCAAAATCATATCGGTCACGTCCTCACGAACTCCCTTTATGGTAGAGTACTCATGTCCAACTCCATCGACCTTGATCGTGGTGATGGCATACCCTTCCAAAGAAGAAAGTAAAATGCGACGCAATGCATTGCCTACTGTAATCCCAAATCCGGGCTCGAGCGGGCGAAATTCGAAGCGACCGTTGAACTCTGTAGAGTCCAACATGATCACCTTGTCTGGTTTCTGAAAATCTAGAATAGCCATTTGATGAAGGGATTTGGATTACTTCGAATACAATTCTACAATGAGAGACTCCTTGATGTTCTCTGGAATTTGATCCCGCGTTGGTACGTTAATAAACGTCCCAGACATGGTCTGCACATTCCAATCCAACCAATCCAAACGATTAGCTGTTGCACCGAGCGCGCTCGAAATCACAGACATGGATTTGCTCTTTTCCCGCACCGCGACAACGTCACCTGGACGCATACGGTATGAAGGAATGTTGACAACATGACCATTCACCATAACGTGACGGTGAGTTACCAGTTGACGAGCTCCACGACGCGTCGAGGCGATGCCTAAACGGTAAACGACATTGTCCAATCGGCTTTCGCAGAATTGGAGCAAAATTTCGCCAGTAATGCCCTGGCGAGCGTTTGCCGCTTTAAACATATTGGAGAATTGCTTCTCCAAAATGCCGTACGTGTACTTGGCCTTTTGCTTTTCAGCAAGCTGCACAGAGTATTCAGATTCTTTTTTACGACGACGTGAGTTGCCGTGTTGTCCCGGTCCATAAGGACGGCGCTCGAGCGCTTTGTCCGGTCCGAAGATTGCCTCCTTAAAACGGCGGCTGATTTTTGATTTGGGTCCGCGATAACGTGCCATATCGGTTGTTCAGTTCTAGGATTCGACGATGATGAATTATACGCGGCGACGCTTTGGAGGGCGGCAACCGTTGTGAGGAAACGGAGTAACATCGATGATCTCGATGATCTCTATTCCCATGTTATGGAGGGCACGCATCGCGCTTTCGCGACCTGCACCCGGTCCTTTCACAAATGCCCGGATTTTTCTCAATCCGAGATCGTGCGCTTCGCGACCACAATCTTCAGCAGCTACTTGAGCTGCGTAAGGCGTGTTCTTCTTAGAGCCCCGGAAACCCATCTTTCCGGCACTAGACCAAGAAATCACTTGCCCAGTATTATTGGTCAACGAAATGATGATGTTGTTGAAGGATGAGTGGATGTGGACTTGGCCAGAGGCCTCCACAACCACTTTCTTCTTTTTCTTGACGTTCTTCGCCATCGTCTGAATATTTAGGTGATCAGCCCCTTAACAGGGCCAGTTAATTCGTTATTGAGTAACTATTACTTCTTCTTGTTCGCAACAGTCTTCCGCTTGCCTTTCCGCGTACGGGAGTTGTTCTTCGTGCGTTGACCACGCAATGGTAAACCATTACGATGACGAATGCCTCGATTCGAACCGATGTCCATCAATCGCTTGATATGGGACTGCACTTCTGAACGCAGCTCACCCTCGACCTTAAAGCCAGTGGTGATGCTGTTACGAACTGCTCCGATTTCTTCGTCGGTCCATTCTTCAACTTTCTTGTCTTCTGACACTCCGCATTCCGCGAGAATTTTAGACGAACGACTTCGTCCGATTCCGTAGATGTACGTGAGTGAAATGACTACGCGCTTATTGCGAGGAATGTCGATACCTGCTATACGTGCCATGGGCGATGGGTTAGGCTACGTCAAGGTTAACCCTGACGTTGCTTCATTTTAGGATTCTTCTTGTTGATGACATACAAACGACCCTTACGACGTACAATCTTGCAGTCGGTGGTGCGTTTTTTTAGGGAAGCACGAACTTTCATGGTGCGGTTATTTCTTGTAGCGGAAAGAGATCCGTCCTTTTGTTAAATCATAGGGTGACATGTCCACGCGAACTCGATCTCCAGGTAAGATTTTGATGTAATACATCCGCATCTTTCCAGATATGTGGGCAGTGATGATGTGCCCGTTTTCCAACTCCACCCGAAACATTGCATTTGACAAAGCTTCGAGTATCGTTCCATCTTGCGTTATGGACGCTTGTTTGGCCATTCAGATTAAACTCTTAAACGTTTCTATTCTTCTTTAAAACTTCTTCTATCTCATTAAAACTCGAGAGAACGTCCGCTTGGTTCTTGCGCACTACGACATCGTGTTCGAAGTGTGCACTCACCTTACGGTCTGCCGTCACGATCGTCCATCCATCATCCTCATGGAAGATTTCTTTTCGACCCAAGTTGATCATAGGTTCAATGGCCAGCACCATGCCGTCCATCAAGCGAGGACCATTTCCTCGTCTCCCATAATTTGGAACTTCCGGTGCTTCATGCAAACTCCGTCCCAAACCGTGACCAACCAATTCCCGAACAACTCCGTAACCATTTTGCTCAGCATGTGATTGACAAGCAAATCCGATATCTCCGATTCGCTTTCCAACCACCGCTTGCTCAATCGCTAGCAGGAGGCATTCTTTGGTGACGTCTAGCAGCTTTTGCACCTCAGAGGATATGTCGCCCACCGCAAAGGTGTACGCACTGTCTCCGTAAAACTCATTCTTCAATACTCCACAATCGATGGACACAATGTCCCCATCCTCAAGAGGACGGTCGTTTGGAATACCGTGCACGACAGACTCATTGACTGACGTACACAAGGAATTTGGAAAGCCTCCATATCCCTTGAATCCTGGTTCCGCGCCATGGTCTCGGATAAACTCCTCAGCCACAGCATCTAGTTGCAATGTTGTCACTCCAGGACGAATCCTTTCAGCAACAACTGCTAACGTTTTCCCTACAAGCAAAGAACTCTCCCGAAGGAGCTCGACCTCTTCGTCCGTTTTTATAAGCACGCGTCGGCCAAAACTCATTTCAGGTTATCCTGTTATGCCGCCCACAGGTGACTGTGGACGACCACGCAATTTTCCAGACTTCATCAAACCGTCGTAATGACGTGAAAGCAAATAGCTCTCGATTTGTTGAAGGGTATCCAAAATGACTCCTACCATAATCAACAACGACGTTCCGCCGAAGAAAATGGAAAAGCCTTGCGCATTCGTTACTCCAAGGCTGAACACAATCGCTGGAAGGATTGCAATCAATGCCAAAAACAGTGATCCAGGAAGCGTGATGTTTGACAACACTCTCTCTAAAAATTCAGCTGTTGGTTTTCCAGGCTTGATTCCTGGAACAAAACTATTCTGTCGCTTCAAGTCATCCGCCATTTGGTTCGGGTTGACTGTGATCGCTGTGTAGAAATACGTGAATACTACGATCATCACAAAGAAGATCAAGTTGTACCAAAAACCGTTGAAGTCAGCCAAACTTTGGATGGCCGCATTCTGTTGGAATGTTTCACTTTGTGTCAAATACAATGGAACGAACATAATCGCTTGCGCGAAAATGATTGGCATGACTCCGGCTGAATTGACTTTCAAGGGGATGAAGCTACGTGCTCCTTCTCCTTGTGGCATGTGTGATCCGCCTGCCTGCATTTTTGCCATTTGAACAGGAACCTTTCGCAAGGCCTGAACCAACGCAACACTGCAACCAATAACAACCAATAAGAATGCCATTTCAACCAAGAAGAAGAACAATCCTGTATCCGGGTGAATGAATTCCTGAATGATCGCTTGTGGGAACGTAGCGATAATACCAATCATGATGAGCAAAGAAATTCCATTCCCTACCCCCTTATCAGTAATACGCTCACCTAACCACATGATCACCAGAGTCGACGATACAAGAATAACCATAGCACTGAACCACCAGAATGTGGACGGGTTCGCAACCGCACCAGGAACTGCTACGACTGATGTCGCCAAATAGCCCGGAGCCTGAACCAGCGTAATCGCTATGGTCAAAAAACGCGTGTACTGATTGATTTTCTTTCGCCCACTCTCACCCTCAGCCTGCATCTTTTGAACAGCAGGAACAGCGATGCCGAGCAGTTGAACAATGATGGATGCCGAGATGTAAGGCATGATGCCCAACGCAAAAATGGAAGCTCTGCTGAATGCCCCACCTGTAAACAGGGAAAGCAAGTCGCCCAAGCCTCCGCTTCCAGAAGAAGCCATTTGTTCCGCCAAGACGTCACTATTGACTCCTGGAATCACAATGAATGATCCAATTCGGTAAACCAAAATCAACCCGAGTGTAATGCCCAATTTCTTGCGCAACTCCTCATGGTTCCAAATATTTCGGATTTGGGTAAAGAAATTCTTCATTCGTCTGGTGAATTATACTTCAGCTACTTGACCACCTGCAGCCTCAATGGCAGCACGTGCAGAAGCAGAGAATTTATGCGCCTCTATCGAAATGCCTGTTGCGAGTTCACCTCGACCCAAAATCTTGATTAAGTCACGCTTTCCAGCGAGACCGTTGTCCATCAAATCTTGCAATTTGATAGCTTTCAAAGACTTGCGATCGATCAACTCCTGAAGGGTGTCCAAGTTGATTCCTTTGTACTCAACCCGGTTTGGGTTGGTAAAACCAAATTTTGGAACACGACGTTGAAGAGGCTGTTGACCACCTTCAAAACCGATTTTACTCTTGTAGCCAGAGCGGGATTTCGCGCCTTTGTGTCCACGTGTTGAAGTTCCTCCGTGACCGGATCCTTCACCGCGTCCAACTCGCTTGCGCTGCTTCCTAGATCCAGCTGCGTGTTGCAGATTGCTGAGATTCATGGTTAATGCTGGTTATGTGATTATACCTCTTCGAATTTCACGAGATGCGAGACTTTGCGAATCATTCCCATGATTTGCGGAGTCGCTTCGTGCTCGACAGGATTATGCAATTTTTTAATACCTAAGGCTTGAATAGTGGCCTTTTGACGCTTCGGACGATTGATGGCGCTCCGAACCTGGGTGACGATAACTTTTCCCATGACTGAAACGATTAACCGTTAAATACTTTGTGTACCGAAATGCCACGCAAGTCTGCAATGTCCTTGGCACTTCGCAACGCCTGAAGCGCATTGAAGGTTGCCTTGACTACATTGTGAGGATTGCTTGACCCCAGAGACTTCGCAAGTACATCCTTGATGCCAGCGCTTTCCAAAACAGCTCGCATCGCACCTCCGGCGATTACACCCGTTCCTGGAGAAGCTGGACGAATCATAACATGTGCTCCAGCGAATTTCATCTCTTGAGCGTGAGGAATCGTTCCTTTTACTAAAGGCACCTCAACCATGTTCTTCTTCGCGTCTTCGATGCCTTTTTGAATGGCAGTTGCGACTTCACGACTCTTACCAAGTCCGTGACCCACTCGGCCCTTCTCATCTCCTACGACCATGATGGAGCTAAAGCTGAAGGTTCGTCCACCTTTGGTGGTCTTCGCTACTCGGTTGATTCCAACCAAACGCTCCTTCAAATCGGGATCTCCCGTGCGCGATTGCTGTTGCTGATCGCGGCCTTTACGTTGTTGACGTTGTTCCATCTTTCCTTAGAATTTGAGCCCTCCTGCGCGGGCGGCTTCTGCCAATGTCTTGATACGGCCGTGGTACAAGTAACCGTTTCGATCGAATACGACCGACTCAATTCCAGCAGCCTTTGCTTTTTCCGCAATCATCTTACCTACTGTGCTCGCCTGTTCCAATTTTGGAACAGATTGCGCTTCCTTATCTCCAAATGACGCTGCAGCAGCCAACGTGCGGCCTGATGCATCATCAATGATTTGAGCATAAATCTGCTTGTTACTGCGGAACACAGACAATCGAGGACAGCTAGAAGTCCCTTGGATTTTTCCGCGGACTCGGCGCTTGACGCGCTTACGAGCCAATGTTTTTTTCGTTCCCATGTGATTCGATTATTTAGCAGCTGTCTTACCTGCCTTACGACGGACTTGCTCACCCGCATAACGGATCCCTTTGCCTTTGTACGGCTCAGGCTTGCGAAGTGAACGGATTTTAGCGGCTACAGTCCCAATCAATTGCTTGTCGTGAGACGAGAGCTTGACATATGGGTTTGCACCTTTCTTCGTATCCGCGTCCAATTTAATTTCCTTCGGCAAGCGCATGACAATAGGGTGACTATACCCCAAAGCCAATGTTAAATCTTGACCTGAGCATGAAGCTCGGAAACCGACACCCACCAACTCTAGAGAGATAGCGTACCCTTCGGTTACGCCAACGATCATGTTGTTGACCAGCGAACGGTACAACCCGTGCTTCGCTCGGTGATCCTTATTGTCAGAAGGACGTGAGAACGTAAGGACATTGTCCTGTAAGTCCATTGTGATTTCTGGAGAGACCACTTCCTGTAGCTCCCCTTTGGGGCCCTTTACCGTAACCGTGCTTCCCTCAATACTGAGAGTAACGCCGTCAGGGACTGTGATGGGTGATTTACCTATACGTGACATGATGATGTTCCGTTTTTCTCTTCTTTCAATAAACTGTACAAATCAACTCGCCTCCGATGTTCATCTTTCGCGCTTCTTTATCAGTCATGAGACCTTTTGAAGTCGAAACGATGCACACACCCAAACCGTTCAATACACGTGGCAAATCAGATGGACCTGCGTATCGACGCAATCCAGGAGTTGAAACGCGCTTTAATTCTGTTATCGCAGGACGCTTTGACTTGCTGTCATAACGCAATGCAATTTTGATGGAACCTTGATATCCCTCTTCTACAAACTTGAAATTCAAGATGTAACCCTTATCGAAAAGAATTCGGGTCATTTCCTTCTTCAAGTTGGAAGCTGGAATCTCCACGACCTTGTGTCCCGCCATTTGGGCGTTACGGATGCGGGTCAAATAATCTGCTATTGGATCAGTATACATGATGCTTCTAATCGTGGTTTACCAGCTTGCCTTTTTAACTCCGGGTATCTTACCCGACAATGCCATTTTCCGGAACAAAACCCGAGAAATACCGAATTGTCGCATATATCCTCGTGGACGTCCCGTGATCTGACAACGGTTGTGCATTCGCACTGCCGCACTGTTTGGTGGGAGCTTCTGGAACCCCACCCAGTCACCAGCAGCTTTTAAAGCTGCTCGCTTTGACGCATACTTAGCGACCATTCGCTCGCGCTTGCGCTCACGCGCTTTCATTGATTCCTTAGCCATCTTAGTTCTTTTTGAAAGGGAATCCGAATCCTGATAACAAAGCCTGCGCTTCTTCGTCAGTGTTCGCGTTCGTTACGATGGTGATGTCCATTCCATTGAAATACTTCACTTCATCAAGGCTGATCTCAGGGAAGATGATCTGCTCCTTCACCCCAAAGGTAAAGTTTCCGCGACCATCAAAGCCTTTGGATCGAATGCCTTGAAAATCTCTTGTTCTTGGCAGGGATACTGCAATCAAGCGATCGAGAAATTCGTACATCTTATCACGACGCAAGGTTACACGAGCTCCAATCGGCATGCCTTTACGCAGCTTAAAGTTGGAAACGTCTTTGGTCGAAATCGTCTGAACTGCTTTTTGACCAACAATTCGTGACATCTCATCCGTAGCCTGTTCTACGATTTTTTTATCAGCAATTGCCTTTCCCAAACCTTGGTTTAGGCAAATCTTCGTAATGCTAGGTACCTGCATCACGGACTTGTATTCGAACTGCTTCAGCATGTTCGGTACAATTTCCTCAGCGTACTGAGTCTGGAGTCGGGGGATGTACGTCATCACTTGAGCTCCTCTTTAGTTTTCTTTGAATAACGAACCAACTTGCCATCATCTCCACGACGACGACCTAGCCGGGCGGCTGTGCCTGCGGCATCCATTACCATCACATTGGAAATGTGAATCCCCGCTTCAGAGGATTCAATACCTCCTTGTGGATTGGCTGGACCAGGCTTAATGTGCTTCTTTACCAAGTTCGCTCCTTCAACGAGGACACGATCCTTTTTACGGTCGACGAGAATCACTTTTCCCTCCTTCCCTTTACTTCCACCGGCAATGACCTTTACGGTGTCGCCTTTTTTGACTTTGTATCGTTTGAACATAGCTGATGAATTAAAGTACCTCAGGGGCTAGTGAAACAATCTTCATGAAGTCCTTCTCACGCAATTCACGTGCGACTGGACCGAATATCCGTGTTCCGCGCATCTCACCGTTTGCGTTGAGCAATACAATTGCATTGTCATCGAAACGAATGTATGAGCCATCCGCGCGGCGTACAGCTTTGCGTGTACGCACAACCACTCCCTTCGAAACGGCTCCTTTTTTAATGTTTCCGTTCGGTGCAGCGTGCTTAACCGTCACCACTACGGTGTCGCCTATGCTCGCATAACGCCGACGAGTACCTCCCAACACCCGGATGCAAAGGACTTCCTTTGCTCCGCTGTTGTCAGCTACTTTCATACGGGATTCTTGCTGTATCATCGTTGATTCCTTTCTCGTTTAATTGCGGCAGCGAATTATTTCGCCCGTTCAATCACCTCCACTAATCGCCAGTTCTTACGCTTGCTCAAAGGTCGTGTTTCCATGATCCGAACAGTGTCACCGACGTTACTAGTTTCAGCTTCGTCATGTACCATGAACTTGCTCGTCTTCTTCAAAAACTTACCATACTTGGCATGCTTCTCCATTCGCTCTACAGCGACCACAATGCTCTTGTTCATTGCATTTGAAGTCACAATGCCAGTTCGCTCCTTACGCAGGTTGCGATCGATTGATGTTGTCGTTTCAGTGCTCATGAGTTCGCTTTATTGCGTGCATTCACTTCTGTGAGCAGCCGAGCTACATCACGTTTTTTGTATTTCAAAGCTGTAGTGGATTCCAATCCCGCTACAGTGTGGTTGAATCGCAGCTTAGCCAACGATTCACGTTCCACCTCAATCCGTTCCGCCAAATCAGCGTCGGAGAGTTGCCGAATTTCAGTCATCTCAATCATGAGTGTGCATAATCAGGTCGTACAACAAACTTGCATTTAACAGGGAGCTTCTGAGCTCCAAGACGCAACGCTTCCATAGCAGTTTCCATTGGAACACCGTCTACTTCAAACATAACTCGTCCTGGACGTACAGGGGCAACCCAATGACTTGGTGCTCCTTTACCCTTACCCATACGTACCTCTGCAGGCTTCGATGTAATGGGTTTGTCTGGGAAAATACGAATCCATACTTGTCCTTCACGCTTCATATAGCGATTAATCGCGATACGAGAAGCTTCTATTTGACGCGAGGTAATAAAACCCACTTCTAGGGTTTTAATCCCGAACGATCCGTATGCGATGGTGCTGCCACGCTGCGCCAATCCGCGCACACGGCCCTTCTGCATCTTCCGGTATTTGGTTCTTTTCGGCTGTAACATAACCTATTCTATCAATTACGAGTCCGGCGACGAGCACCCGCTGGGCGGCTGGCATTCGCTGGACGACGATCGTTCGACTGTTTTTGAGCTGGGATAGGCGACAAGTCGCGCTTTCCGTAAATCTCACCTCGGCAAATCCAGCACTTAATGCCAATTCTACCGTAAGTGGTGTGTGCTTCCATCAATGCATAATCGATGTCAGCACGAAATGTGTGCAATGGAATTCGACCTTCCTTGTAGGATTCTGAACGAGCGATCTCCGCACCATTCACACGTCCTGCAATGTTGATCTTAATTCCCTCGGCTCCAAGACGCATTGTCGCTGCAATGGCCATCTTAATCGCACGTCGGTGCGAAATACGAGCCTCAATCTGACGAGCAACACTCTCTGCAACCAATTTCGCATCCAACTCAGGACGCTTGATTTCAAAAATGTTGATCTGAACTTCCTTGCCTGTGAGTTTCTTCAACTCTTCTCGCAATTTGTCCACTTCCGATCCTCCCTTCCCGATGATGACACCTGGTCGAGCTGACTTTACTGTGACAGTAACCAACTTGAGCGTACGCTCAATGATAATATTAGAGACACTTGCTTTACGCAGACGCGCCAACAAGTATTCACGGATACGCTCATCCTCTACTAATTTATCCTTGTAGTCATTCCCACCATACCAGTTGGAGTCCCATCCGCGGATGAAGCCCAAACGGTTTCCTATTGGATTCGTTTTTTGTCCCATGGTTTAGTTCTTAACGGAGTCTACAATGATGGTTACGTGATTGCTACGCTTCCGGATTCGGTGAGCTCTTCCCTGAGGTGCTGTTTGCAAACGCTTCAGCATCCGCGCACTGTCTACTTTAATTTCGCGAACAATCAAATCCGATTCTTCTGGGCGAGAACCTGAGTTCTTCGCTTCCCAATTAGCGATAGCCGATCGAAGTAATTTCTCCAAACGGTTAGATGCATCCTGTGGGCTGAATTTTAAAATATTCAAAGCCTGGAACACATCCTTACCGCGAACGGTATCGGCAACCAAACGCATCTTTCTAGGAGACGTTGGACAGTTGTTCAACTTCGCGATTGCGATGTTTTTCAACTCTTCTTTACGCGCTTCTGCAGCGAGTCTTTTACGTTTTCCCATGACGATTAGCGCTTCTTATCCTTCTTGTCCGTGTGACCACGGAACGTTCGGGTGGGTGAAAATTCTCCGAGCTTGTGTCCGACCATGTTCTCCGTGATGAAAACAGGGATAAACTGACGGCCGTTATGAACAGCAATCGTAAATCCTACAAAGTCTGGCGTGATCGTGCTTGCGCGAGACCACGTCTTAATCACAGTCTTCTTACCTGAAGCTTGCAACGCGTCTACTCGCTGAACCAGCTTGTAGTGAACAAATGGGGGTTTCTTTAGTGAACGAGACATGTCAATTACTTCTTCCGACGTTCAATGATATACTTCGAGCTATTCTTGCGCGGGTTACGCGTCTTGTACCCTTTGGATGGGATGCCATTTCGTGAACGAGGATGTCCACCAGACGACTTTCCTTCACCACCACCCATTGGGTGATCGACAGGGTTCATGACTACACCACGGACACGAGGACGACGTCCCAACCAACGGGAACGACCAGCCTTTCCGGAAACTTGTAGGCTATGCTCTGAATTGCTAACAGAACCAATGACAGCCAAACAAGTGACTAAAATCATTCGAGTTTCACCGCTAGGCAACTTGATGATTGCATACTTGCCATCACGTGCGTTGAGCTGGGCATAAGAGCCTGCACTACGTGCGATGTTAGCGCCTTTTCCTGGGTACAACTCAATGTTATGAATGACTGTTCCCAATGGGATATCACTCAAGTACATGGCGTGACCTACGTTTGGAATGGCTTCCTTACCGCTATGAATCGTCATGCCCGGCTTCAGACCTTCAGGAGCAACGATATATCGCTTTTCTCCATCGGTGTATTCTACCAAACAAATTCGAGCTGTACGATTGGGATCATACTCTACCGTTAAAACGGTTGCTTCCATGTGCTTGTCACGAGAGAAATCAATCAATCGGTAACGACGCTTGTGTCCGCCTCCGCGGTAACGCATCGTCATTTTACCATCAGCATTCCGTCCACCGGACTTCTTGATGGCTCGTAACAATGGCTTATAAGGCTTGCCCGCTGTCAGGTCGTCGAATTTCGACAACACTTTGTGACGGGTGCCTGGAGTAATGGGGTTGAATTTACGCAGTGCCATGTCTTCAGATGTTCTCGTAGAAGTCAATCATTTCACCTTCAGCAATGCTGATGATGGCTTTCTTATATCCTACCGTGCGACCTTTGATCACACCGGTTTTAGTGAACCGTTGACGTGCCTTACCATCCACACGCAATGTGCGAACTGAGGTCACGGTTACACCGTATTCTTTCTCAACGGCCTTCTTGATCTCCACCTTATTTGCTCCGTCATGGACAACAAACCCGTAGGCGTTGTTCTTTTCGGTATCAGTGGTCATCTTTTCCGTGATGAGCGGCTTGATTAAAATTTGCTGCATAACGGAAATTATTTAAGCAAACCTTCAATCACCTTGTGAGCGCCGTCAACAAAGATGAGAGTGTTGCAATTCAAAATATCGTAAGTGCTGATGTCCGAAGCAACCATAACACGGTGCTTGGCCAAGTTTCGACTGCTCAAGTAAACCGCTTCATTCGGACTTGGCAAAACCACCAGTGTCTTTCGATCAACGAGCTCGAGTCCCTTCATCATACCCAAGAAGCTTTGCGTCTTCGGAGCATCAATTTTCATGGCATCCACCACTACAATTGATTTATCCTTGGCCTTATAGCTAAGAGCACTTCGACGAGCCAACTGCTTCACCTTGTGGTTCAGCTTTTGTGTGTAGTCTCTTGGTTCTGGACCAAATATGTTACCACCCCCTCGAAACAAAGGATTCTTAATCGATCCTGCACGTGCTGTACCGGTTCCTTTTTGCTTCTTAATCTTGCGAGTAGAACCAGAAACCAACCCACGGTGCAACGTATCATGTGTTCCCTGACGCTGAGCAGCACGGTAACGCTTGACATCCAAATAAATCGCATGGTCATTCGGCTCAATGCCGAATACTGCTTTGCTCAACGTGACTGACTTGTCAGTCTTGGAGCCGCTGGAGTTATATACGTCAAGTTTCATTACGCTTCAGGTTTACGGACTATAACAGTGGATCCGCGATGTCCAGGGACTGCTCCCTTTACCACCAAAACACCATCCTCAGCCAATACTTTTACCACTTCTAAGTTTTCAATGGTCACTCGCGTGTTACCCATTTGACCTGCCATTCGCATGCCCTTGAATACACGAGCTGGCGTCGACGCCGCACCAATTGATCCCGGTGCGCGTAAACGATTGTGCTGACCGTGGGTCGCTTGACCTACACCAGCAAAGCCGTGACGCTTAACAACACCTTGGAAACCTTTTCCTTTTGTCAATCCGCTAACAGAAACGAATTCACCTTCATTGAAAATATCTTCTACTTTCAATTCATCACCTGCATTCAATTCATTAGCAAAGCCTCTGAATTCTGCAATTTTGCGCTTGATACCGACACCGGCACGCTTAAAATGGCCTTGCATGGCCTTTGATGTCCGCTTTTCAGTGCGGTCACCAAATCCGAGTTGAATGGCTTTGTAGCCATCCTTCTCTAGGGTACGTACTTGCGTTACTACGCAAGGACCAACTTCTAGAATTGTGCATGGAATATTCTTCCCAGCGGCACTGTAGATGCTGGTCATACCTACTTTTTTCCCTATGAGTCCGGGCATGATCTTGGTTATTACTTATATGATCTGACAGGCGGTCCGTCAGACTTTAATTTCTACTTCTACGCCACTAGGCAATTCCAATCGCATCAATGCATCTACGGTCTTCGAAGAAGAACTGTAAATATCAATCAGGCGCTTGTATGCGTTCAATTCAAACTGTTCACGCGACTTCTTGTTGACGTGCGGTGAACGCAAAACCGTGTAAATACGTTGGTGAGTTGGCAACGGAACGGGCCCGCTGATTACAGCACCTGTGGTCTTCACAGTCTTGACAATTTTCTCAGCGGACTTATCGACCAGATTGTGATCGTAAGACTTGAGTTTTATGCGGATTTTCTGAGTCATGAGTATTTGAATGTGCTTAGCCTTGAGCGTCAGCAATCACTTTTTCCTGAACATGGGTTGGCGCACCTGAATAGTGGCTAAACGACATGGATGACGTTGCACGCCCTGAGGTCAATGTCCTCAAGTCTGTAACATATCCGAACATTTCTGACAAGGGCACTTTGGCGTTGACAATGGTCTTACCTGAGCGCTCACCAGTTCCTTCAATGAGCGAACGACGCTTGTTGAGGTCACCAATGACATCCCCCATGTTTTCATCTGGAGTAACGACCTCCAATTGCATCATAGGTTCCAATATGCGCGGCTGGCATTGCTTGATCGCATGACGGTAAGCCATTTTAGCGGCCAATTCAAACGACAACTGATCTGAGTCAACTGCGTGGAAACTTCCATCAAGCAATTCTACAGCCATGCTATCCATTTGATACCCTGCCAAGACACCGTTCTTCATCGCTTCCTCGAAACCTTTCTGCACTGAAGGAACAAATTCCTTCGGAACGTTTCCGCCCTTCACAGAGTTCTTGAAGACCAAGCCCGTTTCTTCCGGAGTTGGTGACGGGCCGATATTGACAACGATGTCCGCAAACTTTCCACGTCCACCAGACTGCTTCTTGTATACCTCACGGTGCTTCGTACCACCGAAGATCGCTTCCTTGTAATTCACTTGCGGCGCTCCTTGGTTGCACTCAACCTTGAATTCACGACGCAAACGATCTACCAATACTTCCAAGTGCAATTCACCCATTCCTGAGATGACCGTTTGACCAGTCTCTTCATCCGTCTTCACACGGAATGTAGGATCTTCTTCAGAAAGCTTAGACAAGCCATTGGACAGCTTATCCAAATCAACCTGGGACTTCGGCTCAATCGCAACACCAATTACTGGCTCTGGGAAGGACATGCTCTCGAGCACAAGTGAAGCACCTTCAGCACAGAGTGTATCCCCCGTCTTGATATCCTTAAACCCTACCACAGCTCCAATGTCGCCGGCTTCCAATACATCGATCGGGTTCTGCTTGTTGGAGTGCATTTGGAAAATCCGTGAAATCCGCTCCTTCTTACCTGATCGCGTATTGACTACATATGATCCAGCAGGAAGCGTACCCGAGTAGGCTCTTACAAAACAAAGTCGACCAACAAATGGATCCGTTGCAATCTTAAATGCTAAGCCAGCGAACGGCTCATCGGGATCCGGCTTGCGTTCAATCTGAATGCTCTCATCGTCCACATCCGTTCCCACAATAGCTTCAACATCATAAGGAGAAGGCAAGTACTGCATGACCGCATCGAGCATGGTCTGCACTCCCTTATTCTTAAATGCTGAGCCACACAATAGCGGTGTGATCTGCATGCCAATCGTGGCCTTGCGAATCGCATCGATAATTTCTTCTTCAGTCAAGCTGTCTGGATCCTCGAAGTACTTCTCCATCAGAACATCGTTCTGCTCGGCAGCTGCTTCGATCAACAATCCACGATACTCAGCAACGACTTCAACCAAATCCTCTGGAATTGGAATCTCATTCCACGTCGACCCCATATCCTCTTCGTTCCAAATGAACGCCTTGTTCTTCACCAAGTCAACGACTCCTTTGAAATCATCCTCAGCTCCAATAGGCACCTGCAACGGAACAGGACGTGCGCCAAGCATGTCCTTGATCATTCCGACTACGTTGAAGAAGTCAGCTCCTGATCGGTCCATCTTGTTGATGAATCCTATCCTCGGAACCTTGTACTTATCAGCTAAACCCCAGTTGGTTTCAGATTGTGGTTCAACACCCGAAACGGCACAAAACAGAGCAACCGCTCCATCCAATACACGCAATGAACGCTCTACCTCTACCGTAAAGTCAACGTGACCCGGCGTGTCAATGATGTTGATTCGGTAATCTTCATCTCTGAATTTCCAGAAACAAGTCGTTGCAGCAGACGTGATGGTAATACCACGCTCTTGCTCTTGCTCCATCCAATCCATCGTAGCAGCACCATCGTGCACCTCTCCGATTTTGTGAGAAATCCCGGTGTAATACAATACACGCTCTGTTGTTGTGGTTTTACCCGCATCAACGTGAGCCATGATACCGATATTCCGCGTATAGTTGAGGTCTCTTTTAGCCATAATCTTGTCTACGTAATCAGTTCGTAATCAGAAACGGAAATGCGAGAATGCCTTGTTTGCCTCTGCCATTCGGTGGGTGTCTTCTTTCTTCTTGAAAGTAGCTCCCTCCTCCTTAGCCGCAGCAACAACTTCAGATGCCAGACGCTCCGACATGGATTTCTCATTTCGCTTGCGCGCATAGCCGATCAACCATTTCATGGCCAAACTGACCTTGCGCGAATCGCGGATAGGTTGTGGAATTTGAAAAGTCGCACCACCTACACGACGGCTGCGGACTTCCACTCCAGGAGTGACATTGTCCAAAGCCCGCTTGAATACTTCCAAGCTATCCTCCTCGGTG
>Ga0129332_1047618_pt1 | contig 30258 bp, 30 predicted proteins | sample CPBNA2_8_FD_109912 | JGI IMG/M metagenome (GOLD analysis project Ga0129332, IMG submission 109912) | Freshwater to marine salinity gradient microbial communities from Chesapeake Bay, USA - CPBay_Spr_31_0.2_RNA2 (Metagenome Metatranscriptome) | ecosystem: Environmental > Aquatic > Marine >... | reverse complement strand
GTTCTGGTAAGGCGGGGCAGGGATACCGTCATTTTTCTGGGTAAAAAGCCTAGTGACGGAGCGCCGCTCCAAAAAACCACAGCCACCGCTGCACCCTGATTTAGGGCCGCTTTTATGCATAAAAATTCACTCCAAAGCCTGATCCTCGCCGCTTGGCCTTTCTCTAGGGCGTTTAAAAAATTTTTGGTGATGCTGGCGGTTGCCTTTTATACCTTTGGGCTGACCGGTGCCGGTGCAATTTTTATAATGTCGGCCATGTCGTATGCCGCCTTCGCGCGTGATTCTTCTCAAAGCCATGGTATCAGCGCTAGAGATTCATCTCGGCTGGGTGGGGTCTCTATACTCATCACCTTTTCAGTCTTCGTTTTACTAATGACGTATTTATCGCCCTATACGCCTGGTGTTTTGAGAGAGCCTTTCTGGGGCTATTTTTGGGGCGGTATTCTGAGTTGTTGTGCCATTGGCCTGGTCGAGGATTTTAAAGCTGATACCCTGACCCCATTTATGAGGCTGGTACTAAAGGCTATGATATTTGGTGGTCTGTTGTGGGCCGCACCCGTGATGGTGCCCGATCAGATCGGCATTTTGTGGGTAGATCTGTTACTTAAAATAGACTGGCTGGCCTGGGTGCTGTGCACGGTCTTCTGCGTGGGCTTTATTAACGCTTTTAATATGTCAGACGGTGCCAACGGGCTGGTGCCTGGCATATGCCTGTGCACTTTTATTGTGCTTTTTGACGTCTACGGCCGCCCTGCTGAGGGGATACTGGTGTTTGCCTGCTCAATGTTTCTTTTATTCAATGTGGTCTCTGGCTGGTTTTTCTTAGGGGACACCGGCAGTTATGGCTTGGGAGCCATTATTGTCAGCTATGGACTTCTTGGTGTGGCCCAGGGAGATTTTTCTGCCGGATTTATGGCCTGCCTGGTCGCGTACCCCTGCATTGACTTTGTCTACAGTCTGCTGCGGCGAGTAGCCAGCGGGGCGTCTCCTTTCAGGCCCGACAATGGGCACCTGCATAATCACCTCCATAACTTCTACCGACCCTTCTTTAATTCAAAGGTAATGTCTAACTCCCTGACAGGCCTGACTATTAGTGGCGCAACCTCTGGTTTGGCTCTAGCTATGTACCTCAAGTTGTCTATTCCGATTACTAGCAACCTTTGGTTCTGGCTGTTCGGCTTTCAGGCTATTTTGTACGTTATGGTTATTGGGGTGTTGACCCGACGACAAGGCCGTAAGGCCCCGTAGTAGCGACTATTTTAAGATGAAATTCCAGTAAAAAACCTACAGGGTTAATCACTTTCGTATATACTGTTCAACAACTGAACGATGTGATGTAATAGCAATATTCTTCAGCCGTATCGGTGCCTGGCGACAGGGCCGTGCGGTAGCCTGCCTAGGTTATTTATATTGAACCTGTCTGACGAAAACACACTGCAAGCTTTAAGGTTGCTTGAGAAAAACCCCGAGTTGACTCAGCGTGAACTCGCGGCGGAGCTGGGCATCAGCTTGGGCAAGACCCACTATATGGTTAAGGCCTTGATTGATATCGGCTGGATCAAGCTGGATAACTTTCAGCGGTCTAACAACAAGTGGGGCTATGCCTACCTGTTGACTCCCATGGGGCTGGCTGAAAAGGCTTCCATTACGGTGCGATTCCTTGCGAGGAAGCAGGAGGAGTATAGGCAGCTTGAGCGACAGATTGCTGATCTGAGTGTTGAGGTAGACTCGATGAAGCGTGGGGCCTGCGGGCGATAATGGCTTTTTTCGAAAATTGAAATAAAGTAAATATCTAGAAAGTCTAAAATAAATGAAAAAATACCAAATCTATGGCGTCGGTGCGGCACTGGTCGATACGGAAGTCGTTGTATCGGACGCGTTCCTGAAAAAAAACGGAATCGAGAAGGGTGTCATGACTCTTGTCGATGAGCTTCGCCAGGCTGAGCTCCTCGATGCTTTCACTGCTGATCAGCACCACCTAATGAAAAAGTCTGGCGGCTCCGCCTGTAACACGGTCATCGCTGCGGCAAACTTTGGTGCAAAGACTTTCTTTAGCGGGAAGGTTGCGGCTGACGATGACGGTGAGCACTTTGTTGGCGATCTTGCTGACTCCGGTGTGAGTTTTCATATGGCTTCTCCTGAGCCGGGCGTCACTGGAAAGTGTCTTGTAATGGTCACGGACGATGCCGAGAGGACGATGAACACCTACCTTGGTGCATCCGAGCAGCTCACTGGCAGAGAGATTGATGAAGCAGCCTTGCTTGAGTCGGAGTGGCTCTATATCGAGGGCTACTTGCTGACCGACGATGCCAGGGCGGCTCTAATAAAAGATGTCGTAACCAAAGCCAAAGAATCTGGAGTTAAAGTGGCGCTTAGCCTGTCTGATCCCTTTGTGGCCCAGATTTTTGCAGACAACCTGCGTGCTGTAATCGGTGACGGGGTTGACCTTGTATTTTGTAACAAGGATGAGGCACTAGCCTTTACCAAAACCGAAACTATTGATCAGGCATGTGAAGCATTAAAGCAAAGCGCGAAAGCATTTGCCGTTACCGACGGTGCCCAAGGTGCGATCATATTTGATGGGAAGACAACAGTCAGTGTGCCTGGCGTGCCAGCCGATGCAGTTGATACAAATGGCGCTGGCGATATGTTTGCGGGCGCCTTTTTATATGCAGTGACCGCTGGCCGCGATTTTAAATGGGCGGCAGAGTTGGCCAATGAATCTGCAGCACGAGTGGTAGGCCAGTTTGGTCCTAGGCTTGATGCGATAGAGTTTGATTCCATTAAGCAGACGTTCGGATTCTAGCCAGCGATAAAGGCTATTATCGGATGTTATGTCTGTGTGCGTGTTTCTTTAAGATTAACCGTTGTAGGTAGCTGAGGCTGATGCGGAGATTCATGACTGCATTGACAAGCAGGACTTTATGAGCGCTGATCTGGCGGTGGGTATACAAGATTTTGATAGTCGAGAGGAGATCAGCAGGCTCCTTCAAGAAAGTGGATGGAAGGATTCGTTAAATGCTAGCGTCTTATCCTTGATCAGAAAACAATGAGATTTTTTTAAAAGGTGGTTGCATATTGTGTTAAACAACAAGTCAGTTCTAATAACAGGTGGAACAGGATCGTTTGGGAAAAAGTTTATTGAGACAATCCTGAGTAGATATCCGGATGTCAAAAAAATCATAATCTTTTCCCGGGATGAACTAAAGCAGTCAGACTTAAAGCAAAAGTATCCGGAGCAAGATTTTCCCCAGCTGCGCTTTTTTATCGGAGATGTGCGAGATAAGGATCGGCTCCAAAGAGCCTGTGAGGGCGTTGATGTGATTATTCATGCGGCGGCCATCAAACAAGTAGATACCGCGGAGTACAATCCTACGGAGTGCATTCGCACCAATATTGATGGTGCTGAAAACGTTATCCATGCGGCTCTTGATAATGGCGTTCAAAATGTTGTAGCACTGTCCACTGACAAAGCTTGTGCTCCTATCAACCTTTATGGAGCAACCAAGTTGGTTTCGGATAAGTTGTTTACTGCGGCGAACAACATCAGAGGCTCAAAAGACATCAAGTTTAGCGTTGTGCGTTATGGCAATGTTATGGGTTCAAGGGGTTCCGTTATTCCATTTTTTATGAACAAAAGAAGTAGTGGAACTCTCCCAATTACTCATCCAGAAATGACCCGATTTAACATCTCACTGCAAGCAGGGGTAGATATGGTTATGTATGCCTTAGATCAACATTTGGGTGGTGAGATTTTTGTTCCTAAAATTCCATCTTATCGTATTTTAGATATTGCAGAAGCATTAGCACCTGAATGTGAAACTTCGATTGTTGGTATAAGACCTGGAGAAAAACTGCATGAGGAGATGATAACGGACACGGACTCTCTCAATACAATTGATCTTGGAGAGTACTATGCTATTCTTCCTTCAGTGTCTTTTACCTGCTCTGAGGAAGACTATATGCAGCACCATAAAGCTCACAAAGTTCCCTTTGGATTTAAGTATAATTCAGGTACCAATGATAAATGGGAGAGTGTTGACAGTTTACGTAAGTTGGTAAAAAACCATGTTGATCCTGATTTTACCGTTTAGAGCTGACTCTAGTTAAAGAAATACATAAATAGTCGAGAATTTATGAGATTAGTATTGGGTGCCGCTCAGTTTGGTATGGATTATGGGGTTGTAAACAGATCAGGCATATGTTCAAAAACTGATCTAAAAAAAATACTTGATTTTTCTTTTTCCTCAGGAATAACAGAGATCGATACTGCTGTTTCATACGGGGAAAGTGAAAAAAATCTCGGTTCAGCGGGAGTGGGGCGCTTCAAGATTTCCTCCAAAATACCCTATTTAGAAAACTACCGATATGGCGACTTAAATAGACTAGTCTCAAGGTCCTTGGAAAAATTAGGTGTTTCGGCATTAGAGATTCTTTATCTTCATGACGATAGAAATGCCACGAATTTAGAATTACTTACGGAACTTGATGATTTAAAAAAAATGGGAAAGATTTGTAAGACTGGCGTGTCTACCTATGCTGGAGATACTGCGGTTAAAAATTTTAACAGTTTTGATGTAGTTCAGTGTCAAGGGAATGCGTTCGATTTTAAGTATCTGGGCTATTTAAGCGCAGTAGGCTCGGTTTATTTGAGGTCCGTATTCTTGCAGGGGCTTCTTTTATGCAAAATTGAAAAATTACCACAATTTATGGTCAGGGAAAAACATCTATTTCTGGCTTGGGAGTCTTACTGCAAGGCGCACGGAATGAATAAACTTGAAATGAGTCTATATAATGTTGGCAAAAACCGAGTTAGTGCTTTTGTTGTGGGTGTATCCTCACTCCAGGATCTAGGGGAAATTGTTCTGGCTTGGGAGTCTGTGTCACAAGCGGCGGACATTCCAGTTTTTGAATATCATGACATACAAGACTGGGTAATTGATCCTAGAGGGTGGCGTTTGTGAATCATACCGTCGCAATTATACAAGCTCGTATGAATTCGACTCGATTACCAGGAAAAGTACTTTTGGATTTAGGAAATAAAACTGTCCTTGATCATGTTTATGGAAGAGTTCGCTCGTCAAATCTTGTCGATAGAATAGTTATAGCGATTACAGATAGTTTTGAGGATGACATTCTCCATCAGTACTGTTTGGATAAAGGTTATCAGGTTTTCAGGGGTTCAGAGCACGATGTTTTAGGGCGCTTCTACAGTTGCGCTCTTGAGTATAAAGCCACAAGGGTGGTTCGGATTACAGCTGACTGCCCACTCATTGATGCGTCTTTGATTAATGAATTGTTAGAGCTTCAGTGTTCTGATGGCTTGGATTATGTAAGTAACACTATTGAACCAAGTTATCCAGATGGTTTAGATGCTGAGGTGTTTTTGTTCTCAGCACTTGAAAGAGCATTTATAGAAGCTACGAGCAATTACGATAGAGAGCATGTGACACCGTTTATCAAAAACAACTTAACTATTAAAAAAGCTAACCTTCAAAACCCAGTCGATTATTCTCATCTAAGATGGACGATAGACGAGATATCAGACTACCGATTTTTGCAGTCGCTCTTTAGATTAAATCTTGAAGGTCATGAAAACTGGTTATCAATCTTGAATTTAATTATCTCTAATGAGAAGAAGTTAGAGCTTTCTAATCAGAAAATCGTAAGGAATCAGGGGGCAGAAATGGGCACAGGACAGAAGCTATATTTGCGAGCAAAAAATGTAATTCCGGGTGGGAATATGCTGCTATCTAAAAGACCTGAAATGTTTCTTCCTAGTCTATGGCCTTCATACTTTGATTCAGCAAAGGGCTGCGCTGTGACTGACCTAGATGGAAATGAGTTTACAGATATGTGCATCATGGGAATCGGTACTAATTCGCTAGGATATGGGGATGACTGTGTAGATAGTGCAGTCTCAGTGACGGTTGGTAAGGGTAATATGTCGACCCTCAATTGTCCCGAAGAAGTCATGTTATTGGAGAAGCTCGTATCCATGCACCCTTGGGCTGGTATGGGTAAACTAACGAGAAGTGGGGGGGAGGCGAATGCGGTTGCGCTTCGGATTGCCAGGGCGTTTACCGGAAAATCTAAGGTAGCAATTTGCGGCTATCATGGCTGGCATGATTGGTACTTGTCAGCCAATCTCTCTCAAGATAATGGCCTTGATCAGCATCTCTTGCCTGGGCTCAGTACAAAAGGCGTACCTAAGGTCTTAAAAGGTGAAGTGCTCCCATTTTTTTATAATGATATATCTTCGTTAGAATCTCTTCTTAAGGAGCACGATGATTTAGGAGTGATTTTCATGGAAGTACAGCGAAATCATGCACCTATTGATAATTTTTTGCAAAAAGTCAGGCAGCTTGCCGATGCATATGGTGCGGTGCTAATTTTTGATGAGTGCACTTCAGGCTTTCGCGAAACATTTGGAGGGCTGCACTTGAAGTATGGTGTTGAGCCAGATTTGGCAATGTTTGGTAAGGCACTTGGTAATGGCTATGCAATTAATGCGGTTATTGGAACCGATGAAGTTATGCAGGTAGCTCAGGATTCCTTTATCAGTAGTACTTTTTGGACGGAGAGGATAGGTCCTACCGCGGCATTGGCTACACTAAAGAAGATGGAAGAGGTGCAATCTTGGAAAATAATTTCCTCTTATGGGAAAAAAGTGAAGGGTATTTGGAGTGCTCTAGCGGAAGAGTTTAATCTGAAAATAGAGATTCAGGGCCTAGACTCTTTAGCGAGCTTTACTTTTTTAAGTCGTCACTCGTTAGTATATAAAACCTTTCTTACACAAGAGATGTTAAAAAAAGGATATTTAGCCTCAACGATCTTTTATGCATCGACGGCTCACTCAATCGAAATAATTGATACCTACGGAGAGGCATTAAGGTCTGTATTTGAATGTATTTCTGAAGTGGAAAGGGGGCTTAAAGACTCAGCAGAGCTTCTTGATGCAGAAGCATGTCATCAAGGGTTTAAGAGATTAAATTGATGAATATTGCAGTCATGGGCTCGCAAGGAATGTTGGGGAAGGCCTTTTTGCGCTCATCAGGGCATGGATTTAATATCATTGAAGCTAGCAGAAATAATTTCGACTTTACCATTAAAAATAAACTTTACGAATTTCTAGGTATAGAAAAACCACATGTCATTATTAATGCAGCAGCAAACATTAACATGCTTTACTGTGAAGAACATGCCAGTGAGACATCAAAGATAAATGTTGAGTTTGTTAAGAACCTAGCTGAATGGTGTGCGATTAACAACGTTTTATTAGTTCAAGTTTCTACTGACCACTTCTATGATTATGGTGATCGGTTAGCTCATAAAGAGCAAGATGATATAACGATTTTAAATGAATATGCTAGACAAAAATATTTAGCAGAAAAAATTGCAATCCAGACTTGCCAGTCCCTTGTCCTGAGAACAAGTATTCTAGGATATAGGTATTTGGATAAAAGTACTTTCATTGAGTGGCTACTAAAAACAATAAAATACGAGTCCAGCATAACGGGATACGTTGACGCATATACAAGCTCAATAGACGTAGAAAGTTTTGTCGATGTAGCACTTTCATGTGTTGGCTCCAGGTTAACAGGGTGTTTCAATATCGGATGTGCTGAAGTTTATAGTAAGTATGATCTCATCAAAGGGGTAATTGCGAAGTTAGGTCATGTAGATATAATCCTTAAAGGCGCAAATGTTACTGAACTCTATCCGAAGCGAGCGAGTTGTTGTGGTCTGGATGTAATGAAAATAGAACATGAACTAGGGATATCACTACCTTCACTGGAAATGGTGATTGAGAATTTAAAAATTCAGGAGAATTATAATGAATTATAATGATGGCTTTAAAATTGGTAGCAATCAGATAGGGATATGTCATCCAACATACTTCATCGCTGATATTGCGGCAAACCATGACGGCAGCCTAGAACGAGCGAAGGATTTGATTTATTTAGCCAAAGAAGCTGGCAGCCACTGCGCTAAGTTTCAGCATTTTAAAACCAATAAAATTGTTAGTGATTTTGGATTTAGCTCTATCGCTAAAAACAGCATGTCTCATCAAGCTGGATGGCATAAAAGTGTCGCTGCAATTTATGATGACTATCATACCAAGAGAGAGTGGAATGATGCACTGATAGAAACATGTAAGAGTGTGGACATTGAGTTTATGACAACGCCTTATGATTTAGAGGCTATTGAAGACTTGATTGACAATGTGAATGCCATAAAAATTGGCTCCGGTGATATCACTTTTTCGAAGTTACTAAATGATATTTCATCACTCAAAAAGCCGATTCTACTGGCGACAGGTGCATCAAATATCAAAGATGTTATGGTTGCTGTTGACGAAGTGTTAACTTCAAATAGCAATATATGCCTGATGCAGTGCAACACTAATTATACGGGTGATCTCGAGAATTTTAAGTACGTCAATCTTAACGTTTTAAAAACATTTGCAACTATGTACCCCAATATGCCTCTTGGCTTTTCTGACCACACCCCTGGCCACTCTGCCGTACTCGGGGCCATAGCACTTGGTGCTAGAGTTGTAGAAAAGCATTTCACAGATGACAATAACCGAGTGGGACCAGATCATCACTTTGCGTTGAATCCAAGAACTTGGTCGGAGATGGTTGATCGCTCGCTTGAGCTTCAAGCTTCTTTGGGGAATGGAGTGAAAGAGATTGAAGATAACGAAATGGATACTATTATTATTCAGCGACGTTCTGTTAGGGTTACGAGAGATATCGCCAAAGGAGAGGTGTTAAGTGAGGCCGATATCGACTTTTTGAGACCATGTCCATCCGACGCGTTTTCTCCTGTCAATTACAAACAACTTATCGGTTCTGAACTCAAAACTGGGCGAGTTAAGGATGATTATATAAGAGCTTCGGATGTCTGAATGTGGGCTCCTAATAATCATTCCCGCCTACAATGAAAATGCCACCATATCTGATGTCATAAGGCAGGCAAAAAAAATATGGTGATGTCACTGTTTTAGATGATGCATCGTCAGACGATACCAGAGAGAAGGCAGTAAAAGCAGGTGCAAAGGTAGTGTCCAATGATACAAATTTGGGTTATGAAAAGACGATTGGTTTAGGGTTCAAGTCTGCTGTAGGCAACCATAAGTATAGCTATCTCGTGACTCTAGATGGAGATGGTGAGCATAACCCCGATGATATTCCTAGGTATTTAGAAAAACTAGCTTCTGGAACTCATCTGGTGTGTGGCAGAAGAAGTTCTAAAAATCGATTTTCTGAGGAAATTTGGGGGCAGTTTGGGTCTAGATTTTATGGAATACACGATCCATTATGTGGCTTCAAAGGCTACTGTCTTGAGTTCATACGTAAATCTGAAATACCTTTAGAGTCTAATTCGCTAGGGGACATTATAGGAACTACGCTTCTGAAGAAAATGTTGGACTTGAAATGCACTTATGAAAATATAAATATTAAGGTGTCTCAACGAGAAGGTGAGTCGAAATTTGGAGTGGGAATTAGAACTAATCTTAAAATTCTCACTGCCCTTGTACAGTTTTTAAGAGCTTAAAGAATAGAAAAAGTTGCCAGAGCGGATAAAAAAATGAAGATTGTAGCGACAATAGAGGCCCGAATGACATCTAGCAGGCTTCCTGGAAAACCTTTAATGGAAGTTTGTGGGATACCTATGCTAGGGCATCTAGTAGATAGACTTAAGGCCGTTGAATCGATCGATACAATCGTACTTGCGACGACTAGTAATCACGCGGACGATATCATGGTCGATTATGCCTCAGGGATAGGAATCCAAGTCTTTAGGGGCGACGAAGACGATGTAATGGGTAGAGTAGTTAATGCTGGTAAATCTGTTGATGCTGATGTAATTGTTGAAATAACGGGTGACTGTCCGATCATTGATCCTGAGATTATTGAGCAAGCAATTCGAATTTATCGAGAAAATACTTATGAGTATATCGGAAACCAGCATATCCGTAGCTACCCTGATGGTATGGACGTTCAGGTGTTTGCGTTAGACACTCTTATTAGGTCTGAGGCAATGACTAGTGATCCTTTGGATCGCGAGCATGTGACTCTTCATATAAGAAATAACCCCCAAATATTTTCTCACTTACATCTAGTAGCTCCTCCAGAACAGCATTGGCCGGATCTGGGGCTCACCCTTGATGAGCAAAATGATTTTGATTTGCTTAAAGCAGTTATCGAAAATTTTCATGACACAAAGCCAAATTTTTCTTGCCTAGATGTCGTCCGCTTTCTCCGAGCTAACCCAAATTTAGTAGCCATTAATAATGACGTTATCAGGAAGGGAAATACATAAAAAAGACATCGTAGGTGTTGTCTGTCACGATGCTGGAGGAGCAGAAGTAGTCAGTGAGTGGCTGTTTCAATCCGGTTTAGATTTCTGTTGCTGTTTGGCTGGCCCAGCGTTAGACATTTTCCGACGTAAGTTTAAGGTGATTAACAATACGAGTCTTGATCTTTTGGTGAATCAAAGTGATTGGCTATTGTGCGGGTCTAGCTGGCAAAGTGACTTAGAAAAACAGGCTATAAAATATTCTATCAAGTCGCAAAAATATGCGGTGGTCTGTCTTGATCATTGGGTGAATTATGAGGATCGTTTTATAGCTGACGGAACGTTGACGTTACCGAATGAGTTATGGGTCTGTGATAACTATGCTTATGAAATTGCGACTGAGTTATTTCCTGGTGTTGCCATAAAAGTAATAGACAACCCATATTTTCAAAAGATAAAGTTGGATTTAGCAGCTGCCTTTAGTGATGAAAATGATCCTGATATCGATATTCTATATGTTTGTGAGCCAATCAGAGAACACGCTAAGAATAAATATGGCGATGAATACTTCCTTGGATACACTGAAGAGTCAGCATTAAACTTCTTTTTCGAAAATATTGGACTATTGCCTTTTAATGTCAATCGCGTAATCGTTAGACCACACCCATCTGATCCGTCGGGAAAATATGATTGGGTTTTAAATTACAATACAGATTTGTTAGATATCTCTATTGGAGGGGCTACTCCACTGACCGTTGAAATTGTTCGATCCAAATATATTGTAGGCTGCGAGTCGATGGCTATGGTTGTTGGTATTTTAGCAGGAAAAATTGTTTATAGTTCAATTCCCAACGAGGGAAGGCCCTGCGTACTACCTCATAAAGAGATCTTAACTTTGGCATCTATTATCGCCGAGAAGGACGTTTGATATGAACAAGCATAAATGTCTTGTTGTAGGTCTTGGCAGTATAGGGATGGGATACGATTTAGACTTAGATTTTGACGAGTTTGTGTTGACTCATTGTGCGGCGATTAGTGGGCATAATGACTTCATACTCTCAGCGGGGGTAGATCTAAACAAAGAGAATCGTGATATTTTTGAAGGCACGTTCAATTCTCCTGCATTTGATAATATAGATATTGCCATTAAGGAAGTCCGTCCAGCTGTAGGGGTTATATGCTGCCCCACCAATGATCACTATGCCGCTTTAATTAGCTTAGTTGAGAGCCAAGATATCAAGGCAATTCTTTGTGAGAAACCGTTATCCTATGACATAATTGAAGCTCAAGAAATGGTGAATATTTGCGCGAAGTATGAGGTCCCTTTGTATGTCAATTATATGAGACGGGCAGATCCCAATGTTGTTGAAATTAAGCGGAGAATTGTGTCTGGAGAGATTGCGGGTCCAATCAAGGTAAGTGCTTGGTATTCTAAAGGCCTGCTAAATAATGGGTCTCATTTAGTTGATTTGGCCTCTCATTGGCTCGGCAATTATAGAAGCCACAAACTTTTAAATTGCGAAAGGCATTGGAACAAGACTGATCCAGAGCCAGATGTATATATTCAGTTCGAGAAAGGTAGCCTCGTTCTCATGTCTGCATGGGAGGAGTTCTATACCCATTTTACTGTTGAACTGTTAAGCCGATCTGGCAGGTTATATTATTCTAATGGTGGTGAAAAAATATCGTATAACCAAGCTGGAGAGGATGATTTATTTAAGGGGTATAAAGTCTTAGCTGATAAATCAGAAATTTTTAAGAACCACTTTTTAAAATATCAGTATCATGTTTATGGGCAACTGTCAGAGGCTTTGCAAAAACGAAAAAGTTATTTATGTGATGGGGTTAATGGCTTGCGCACCCTGGAAATTCTAGAAAATATTTGTGGAGATTTGTAAGTGAGTAAAAACATATTAGCCTTACTGGGAGGCGATAAAGCCGTAACAAAGGATTTCCCTATTTACAATGCTATGGGTACAGCGGAGGTTGATGCTGCCACAGAAGTAATCAAAAGCGGCGTGCTCTCAGGGTTTCTGGGAGGATGGGGAGACAAGTTTAATGGTGGTAAGAATGTACAATCATTTGAAAAAGAATGGGCAGATTATTTCGCTGTAAAACATGCAATTACAGTTAATTCATGGACTTCTGGTTTAGTTGCTATGGTTGGAGCGATCGGCATTTCGCCAGGTGATGAGGTGATTGTTCCTCCATGGACCATGTGCGCTACAGCGACTGCAGTTCTAATGTGGGGAGGTATCCCAGTCTTCGCAGATATTGAACCTGACTTGTATTGTATTGATCCTGTATCTGTACGTAAAAACATAACGCACAAGACCAAGGCTATACTTGCCGTTGATATTTTTGGACAGTCGTCAGATATGTGTGAGCTTAGAAAAATAGCCGATGATCATGGCTTATTTTTACTATCGGATACTGCTCAAGCGCCAGGAGCAAAAATTAATAATGAGTTCACAGGGACTCTGAGTGATATAGGGGGATTTAGCCTAAATTATCACAAGCACATTCACACCGGTGAGGGGGGGGTTCTTGTGACAAATGATGACACGCTAGCGCTCAAATTAAGATTGATAAGAAATCATGGTGAAGCTAGTGTTGAATCTTCTGGTCTTGACGATATTACCAATATTGTCGGCAGTAACTATAGGCTCGGTGAGATTGAAGCTGCGATAGGCCGGATCCAGTTACAGAAACTTCAAGGTTGTTTGGATTTGCGTAAAAAAATTGTTGGGGTGCTTTTCGACGGATTAGCTGGTCTTTCGGGACTTGAGCTGCCAAAAGTTCGTGATAACTGTACACATGTTTTTTACACCTTCCCATTGTTGCTAGATATTGAATTACTTGGTGTTGAGAGACAAAAGATAGTAGATGCGCTTGTCGGTGAAGGCGTTAAGGGAATTGAGGGGGGGTATGTAAACATCCATACGCTTGCAATGTTTCAGCAGAAGATAGCTATGGGTAATCAAGGGTTTCCTTGGACATATTCTGAAAGTCGCGCGGATGTTGACTATAGTAAAGGGATCTGCCCCATTGCCGAGACATATCACGATAAACGATTCCTAAATCTTGAGCTTGCTGAGCTTTCGCTTGACCTGCGCGAAATTTACATGATTGTTGAGGCCTTTAAAAAAGTTTGGCGTAACCTAGATAAACTTTAATTTATTGGCCTAATCACATTCTAAACCGCCAAATGATAGTGTTACGATTGCTCGGTCGACTTAAAGTTGTATTGAAGCCATCTTTGATTCTTCGGTACCGAAAGTGTGGGTTGATCAATATAGTGTTCAATATAATCAAATAGATACGAAAATCATTAAAAATTTAATGGAATATCTTTAGTAACCCTAATAGGGCTCGAATATTTTGGCTAAGAAAAATAAAATAACAGTTGTTGGGTCAGGTTATGTAGGGATGTCCCTTTCGGTGCTTCTCGCTCAGCACAACGACGTCACAGTGCTTGATATTGACTCGGAAAGAGTCGACAAGATAAATAGGAAACAATCCACGGTCGTAGATACTGAAATTGAGTTATTCTTAGCCGAAAAAACATTGTCCTTGAGCGCGACATTGGATAGGCACATCGCCTATAACGATGCCAGTATTATTATTGTGGCAACACCTACTAACTATGATTCAGGCACAAACCGTTTTGACACTAGTTCAGTGGACGCTGTTGTTGAGGATGCCCTCTCGTTAAATCTTGCTGCTTTGGTAGTCATCAAATCAACGATACCGGTTGGTCATACAAAATCGCTGCAAGACAAGTTCAAGAGTGATCGTGTCATATTTTCGCCTGAGTTCTTGAGAGAAGGGCAGGCGCTTAAAGATAATCTCTATCCCTCGCGAATAGTAATTGGAAGCCAGTGTAACTTAGGGAAAAAATTTGCCGATATATTAAAATGTGGTGCGAAAAAACAGAATATTAAAACACTCTATATTCAATCTACCGAAGCCGAGGCAGTCAAGCTCTTTGCTAATACCTACCTGGCTATGAGGGTCGCTTTTTTTAATGAGTTAGATACATACGCTTTGGTGCATGATTTAGATACAGAAGATATTATTAATGGTGTGTGTCTTGATGACAGAGTAGGAATCGGCTACAACAACCCCTCCTTTGGTTATGGTGGATATTGTCTCCCCAAGGATACGAAACAGTTATTGGCGAATTACGATAAAGTGCCGCAGACTTTAATTGAGGCTATTGTGTCGTCCAATACGACACGAAAAAATTTTATTGCAGAAGAAATTCTTAAGCGAAATCCAAAGGTCGTTGGATTTCATCGCTTGGTCATGAAGGATGGTAGTGATAATTTAAGGTCATCGGCTATCCAAGATATAATTAAAATAGTTAAAGAAAAAGATATACAGATTGTTGTTTATGAACCAACAATTACTGAATATGCTGGTTTTGGCTTGAGATTGATAAAAGATATTAATGAATTTATTTCGCTTTCAGATATCATAATTGCAAATAGGAAATCTATCGACTTAGCGGGCTATGAAGATAAGGTCTTCACTCGAGATATATTCAATATTTCGTGATTTATTTTTGGAAAAGAGAGACATGATTACAGAGAATTTCATTAAGGAAAATACTGAAAGTGCTAGGCAAGAACTGGCAGAGCATGGCTATGCTATTTTCAATAGAGTATACGATGAAAATTTTATTGAAAAAGCAAAAGCTATGTTTGATTTGCCGGAGGCCGATGACAGATCTGAGTCTGTACATTTTGGCAGTGAAAAACGTATCTGGGGAGCTGAACACATAAGCCCCCTAGCAGCGGATTTCATGAGTCAATCTGATGCCTTTTTAAGTGCTATTTTGGAAAAGCAATATCTTTCATACTCCATTATGGGTCAAAAAATTAAGCAAGTGGATCAGGAATTGGCGAATAATGCTAAGAGCCGCTGGCATATTGATTCTATGTCCTCTCAATATAAAATTTTTTGCTATCTGAGTGAGGCTGGAAGAGCAAACGGAGGTCTCGAATTTCTCGAGGGGACTGATGGTGACTACAAGTGGCGTCTGGTATGTAAAAACCCTTCACGGTTCGTCAATTTCAAAATGCTCTTCAACAAAAAAAGTAGTCGACCATATGAATGCTTAGATTCGGAATATATTGAACGGTTGAAGGCTAGTTATCCAGTCAAGACAGTCACGGTTCCGCCTGGCAGTATACTTGTAGCAAAGACCTCTTCGTTAATCCATCGTGCGCGTCCATGTGAAAGTGGGTACCGATATTCGTTGACGTCATACTACAGATAGCCCCACAAGCTTAGCATTTGCCAGAAACTTATATGATCTATTTAAATCCAAGTCTACGCAGGCTACCCAATTCATTGCTTGTGCCGTGACGATTGTTATTCCATGGGTGGTGGGGATGAACGACGGTTCCATTCACTTGACCGATCAAAATTTTTAACTTCGCTTTTAGAGAAATTACTATGTCACCTATTACTGATAATATTTGTAAGAAGCATGATCTTGATATGGATCATCTTCACGGTACATTGTTAATCTTCTTTTCCGGTCGGATTAGAAACCGTACAAGTATTAGTGTTCATTGTTTAGAGTCGTGTGTTCTATGATCCCCATATATGACAGACTGATAGAGTCGTTTATAAGTTTTAGACCTGTGACCGTTCAAAAATCTAATAACTACATTCTAAGGTTGTCATCTGAATTACTTACCGAAGATTGTAATAGCCTTGATAAATCAGCTGGCTCCAAGGTAAGTGGGACTACCTACAATTATTCTGGGATTAGTCGATTTTTGATTAGTACTTTCAAGCGCCTTTTTGGAAAACAAAAGGAAGCCGCCGCTGTCTTTTCCGGTTTAAGCGATTTTAATATTTTCTGCTTGGACTCAGGTAGAATGTTACTCAACTTTGAGTCTGCGCATTCCATCAGACATGACTTGGTTGGGCATATCGCAGCGATTACTCCCCGTGAAGATTATCGAATATTACTAGAACATATTCGTAGACAGCCGCTTGTCATAGTAGATATGTGCTCCACGGAAGGCATCGATGAGAGTGCACGATCTGAGCTCGCTAATGAATCTGTGTATCTGCTGGATAGTAATATAATTACGACCCGCTCTTTAACAAAAGTATGGTTTGACAGGGCCTTTATCGGAAAGGTGCTAGGTTTCCTGCTTTCATCTCCTAGACTTGGTATTCAAAAAATATATTCATTGTTGGCATTTCTTGGATTCCGTTCAACGTTACAAAATAGTCTAAATTATAATGCCTACATGCTGACAAGTAATAGTTTCGTTGCAGAGTGCTTTAGGTTTTACGCTATTGCGGATGATAACTGTATTGGAATCTGTGAATTTAGTCACGGAGTGAATAGTTTAATTATTAATGATTATATTAAGTCCATTCAGGATATTGAGATTAATTATTCAGGAGAGGTCAAGCTAAAATTTATTGAGCAGCTGCCTGGTGTGCCAATGTCGGGTGTGAAAAATACTCACCTAAAGTTCGATAACGATTTAGGTGTGAATGTAGGACTTAATCGATTTTTGCGGCAATTTGATGATAACATTGATCATTTGACGACGTTTCTACGAGGCAAAGTAGTTTCTAATTGTCGTGAAACAAAGATATCGGATCGACAATTGTATATTGTCATTTTAGGGTACTCCGATTTTCAGAGTGATCATACGGAGTTGGACTCATTCATGATTGAGATTTTCTTGATTGATCAAGTTAAGGCAATATTGAGAAAACAGAAGATTAGCCATACTATTTTGTATTCATGTCATCCAGCGTCTGATTACCAGAGCCTCCAAAGGGATGAAAGGATGAAAAGTCGCAGCGTCAATGTAGTGAGAGATACCTGGGCTTCTCATTTCTTTTGTGATGTCAGTATCGGTCTGTTTTCAGCTGCCACTTATGAGGCGGAATTTGTGGGCTCTAAGGGGTTTCAGCCGATGTTACAATCTGATGGTTTGCACAGCCAAGATTATTTAGACTGGATATCGAGTCCAGCAAAACCGGGACGAGAAGGTGTGGTGGAATCTTTAGAGTTTTTGTTGAATTCATGCGATCCTATAAATGCTAAAGAGAGGCAGTTGGTTATTAGTAAACGACTAGAAAAGCTCGGCTTGGTAGTTTAGACGCACGCTTTTCATCCACTTCCGAATAAAGCAGATTTGAAAACATGTTGATTTATTTTCTGTTATGCCCACAGTGATTGATAAAATGGTCAAGACTTTCGATCGTGACTATCTAATTTTCTTTGTGGCTAGAGTTTTTGGCATAGCTGTCAGGCCCCTGACTTTGATCTGTCTTATTCAGATGGGATTTCCTTCAGAAGCCGATAGCCTCAGCGTCTTAGTACTCGCTATAACTAGTTTCTTGGCGGTTTATGGATTGCCAGCGCACCTAGAGTTCTATAAATATTATTTCTCACCAAATTCTAGCTCCAAGATTTCAGTCCCATTATTTCATCAATATATCAGTGGCATAACGGGTCATGCCTTTTTTATAACGCCGTTCCTTTTTGTAATACTCGTTAATACAGGGTATACGGTATATTTCGCTTCTTTGCTCGTGTTGATTTTAATATTTGAAAAATTATTTGATGAGATATTAAGATTTAAGTTATTTGATAAGCAGTATATCTCTTGGTCTGCCCTCACAATTGTAAAGTTTGCTGTTCCAATAGGTCTTTTTATAGTCCATATTTGGATAAATGAAGGATCCGGCGAAAACGTCTATATAAAATATAATTTCGTCGTTTACGCTAGTATTTCAGCGCTTTTACTAGGTATATACTATTGGAATGGAGCACTACAAGTAACCCGTTTAATAACGCTAAGGTCACTGGTTGGCTCTACCTATAATTTCTGGAGGAGCAAGGTAAGTTCCTTTATATATCTTGCTTTCGCACCATTAGTTCTTACTTATGATAAGTGGTATATCTCCAGCCTGAATTCAACTGGAGGACTGTCGTCACTACTAATTATCAGTCAGATTGGGGGCTTATCATTCTTTTTCAGTAGTATGCTGTTTGTGCAAAACCGGAGGGCTACGCTCACCAATGAGAATCTTGGGATAAAAGAGCTATTACTGGGCTTTAGAATGTTGGCTACTTTATTATGCTGCTTTATTATTCTAAATCTTGTTCTACTTATATACCCTTGGATATATGGAGATACGACCGGCGGAGGATCGAGCGGCGTTGTAATGATAGTGATTGGATATTTTTGCATATACTCACTCGGTGAGCCAATCTTTGAGAATGTTTTCTGGAATGAAAATTGCTCTAAGCTGTTAATAATTGATGCTCTTATCCTTATTTTCTGTTGCTTTTTAGGCTATGTTAGGAATCTTTATTCACCGTTGGTCAGTATTTCTTGGTTAACTTTGGTTTTCTTTTTAATTAGGGTCGGGGTGTATTTGGTAATCGTCAGAGCAAGAGGGAAAAAAGAAATGCTTGCAGGCTCTATATCATGAAGCCTTCAATTTTCTCGCTGGAGGTAGGCAAGTCCTTTTTGGTTATTTTATTCATGTTTTATGGTACTCAGCATGTTCTTCATGTGTTTAATTACACTTATTTCATGAACGAATATCGAGCAGTAGCGTCGCTGTCACTTGCCCCGTTTTTAATGTCAGTGGCATTGATTTTTTTAATGGCCTGTTTCGACAAAATCATACCTGCAATTAGGCTGAAAAAAGTCGCTATTACGCGGCGTTTGTTTTGGTTAGTCGTACTTTTGGTTTATATAATTCCCTTAACTTATGTAGGTTATTGGTTTTACCAGAATGCAAGCATAGCATTTAGATATGAGGCTAGGTTGAGTGATTTTGGTGCCGTTACTTATGTTATGGCTGCTCAGCAATTTATATTTAGGTTTCATATTTTCTTAACAGTTATTTCGATTATCAATAATAAAGTGTTGAGCGCTCCGAATAGATTGCTTTTGATTTATTGTTCATTTTTCTTTGGACTTACTATCACTGGTACGTTGGACCTGATGATTCTCATCCTGGCTGTTTTTTTGGGAGTTTTTCCCAAATTTTTCCGAAATGTGTTTTTTAGAGGTAAAGAATTGACGTTTTTTCGGGGTATCCTCGGACTCTTTATTTGTGTTGCAGTAATCGCGGGCATGGTTTTCTTCGGATTTGCCAATAAGGAAGGCTATGCATCAGCGTATGTGCGTATCATCGGTTCTTATCAAGATATTTTAGGTATTGTTTTTGCTAGAGTGTCTAGCAGCTACGCCACCGTCGTTAGCCTTAATGCACAGCTAGATTTTTGGAATATTGATGCCGCAGGTATTACTGGGAGTTGGGAAACCCTAGTATATAGGTTTAATTTACTGTTTGGTGTTGATCAAGTGGCGCGAGATGTAACTGGAAGTGTCGGGAGACAAAATTATATCGCTGTTTTTAATGATTATCTTCCCAGAGCTGGAGCTTCTCCTGGGCCACTAGGTTCTTTGTTTTACTTTCCGTTCATGCCGTTATCATTAATGGTGCATGCCCTTTTCTATATTTCAATTCTACGATTAGTTCAAAGCTTTATTAAATCGGACGCTGGCGAATTAAGCTTTATTACAATCTTTATACTATGTATTACATTACTTCCATTTCTTGAAAATCCCTACGAGTATGCTGAGTTGATAGGGGCTCCAATAGTTTACTTAACCTGTTTCTTGTTAGGTCTCTTTGTCAAGGTCAAACATCAGCAGCTTGACATCAAATCTACTGATCTAAAATGAGTGAAGATGCCTGAAGTATCCATAGTTCTGCCGAGTTTTAATTCAGAAAACTTTATTGGGAAAACTCTAATATCGGTCATAAATCAGACCTTTTTGGATTGGGAACTAATCGTTATTGATGATTGCTCCAGTGATGCAACTGTTGAAGTAGTAAAGCGATATATGGCGGGTGATTCAAGGATAAGGCTGCTTGAGAATGACTCTAATCAAGGGGCTGCCGTTACTCGAAATAAGGGTATTGCGTCAAGTAAAGGCAGATATATCGCGTTTATAGATTCAGATGATGAATGGGACAAGGTTAAATTGCGAAAGCAGTTAGGGTATATGAAGGACGCTGATATAGCTTTTTGCTATACGAAATACTCAATCCAAGCTGCAGAAAGGTGTGAGGTTTTTATAGACATACCAGCTTCTTTAACTCGGCATGAGCTTCTAAAGAATAATCGTATTTGTACCTCAACTGTGATCATCGATACGGATGTCTTTGGGCGAATTACGATGCCTCTAATCCGGCGAGGCCAAGATTTAGCATTCTGGTTGGTTCTACTTAAATTTTGCGGGCGGGCTCATCTGTGCGACCATAGTCTTACGATGTATATTAAACGGGAGCACTCCCTTTCTTCTAATAAGTTTACTTCTGCTAGATGGGTTTGGCTGCTATATAGAGATATCGAAAAAATGTCATTTTTTACCGCGAGTTTTTACTTTATAAATTACGCTATAAACGGCGTTATTAAACATCACAAGGGGTTCAAAATTGGGAAAAAATAGAAATCTTGTTGTGTTCAACGGACGTATTATCCCGGAGACGGATGCTGTCGTAAACATAATGTCTCCTACAGCACAGTTTGGCTTAAATGTATTTGAAGGTTTAAGGGGTTATTGGAACGAAAATACCAAGAAGCTCTATATATTTAGGTTCTCAGATCATATCTCTAGGCTTTTTGAATCATGTAAGATCATAGGTATTGAGACTGACTATTCTATGTCTGAAATATGGCAGCTATTGGTTGAATTATTGAAGCAGAATAACTATACAGGAGATGTAGCTCTTCGGGTTATTATTTATGTAGACGGCAAAGGAAGCTGGAGTTCCCTAAATAAAGGGGAGTTGTGTATTTCGCCGATTGTAAAGCCCCGTAAAGAGCCTCATAATTTACAGGGACACACTGCTTGTATTTCTTCTTGGCAGCGCATTAGTGACAGATCAATGCCTCCTCGTGTGAAAACTGGCGCGAACTACGTCAGTGGTAGATATTCGCAGTTGGAGGCGCAAAGGTCAGGCTATGACGTTCCTATACTTCTCAATGCTGAAGGCTTGGTCGCTGAGGGCCCTGGCGCCTGCTTATTTATGATTCGAAAGGGCAAGTTAGTTACTCCCACTGTAAATTCTATCCTGGAGAGTTTGACCAGAGATACGCTGATGCAGCTTGGCGCTGTTGATGGCTTGGTTGCAGTAGAAAGGCCTGTAGAAAGAACTGAACTTTACGTGGCTGATGAGGTTTTTTTATGCGGATCCTCCGCTGAAATAATGCCAATTTTATCAATTGACGGTGTCACTATTGGTAATGGGAGAGTAGGTCCAACAACGCTAAAACTCCTTGAGATATATAACAATGTGGCGAGTCATATTGATTCTAGTTGTCGCTTTTCATCATGGGTAACAGAGGTTTAGCGGTTAACATAATGTGATTTAAGAAGATTTTTTGAAATGACTTACTGTGGCGTCTAAAGTACTAATTTCTTGCATCACCTTGAGTACGTAGGTTTATTCAAGTGTACATATTAATGCCAAGCCTTTTAAAAATGAATCGAGGCCATGATTTGAAGAGGTACTGTCGGTATAGTTTGCATTAATAATTTTAAGAATCTATTCTCCGGTTTTTTTGGTTTTTTTGGTTATTTGGTTAAGTCTATTGACGATAAATACTGGGTACCATCAGTTATCATATTAGTAGGAACTAACTTGATTTAGCCCAAGTTTCTATCGGCTAGAAAATTGTTTTTAAAATCAAAATTCAAATTCATGACAATACGAGATATTAGGATGAACCCAAAAGCTGTTAATTTATCACGGGAAAAAATAAATCAGATTTCTTACAAATTCGGCGACTCTTTTTACGTGTTAGATGCTAGAGAGTTTGAGTTACGCTTCAAGGAGTTGCTGAAAGAATTTAGAAATTATTATTCTAAAACCCAGATTGCATATTCATACAAAACAAATTACATACCAAGATTATGTGAGCTTGTGGATAAATTGGGGGGGTTTGCTGAGGTCGTTTCTGATATGGAATGTAAACTTGCTCGAAAAGTGGGAGTTTCCGCGAGCAATATTTATTTTAATGGCCCCTATAAAACATTTAAGTCAATCGAAGACCTGCTTTTGGATGGTGGAATCGTTAATGCAGATTCACATACGGACTTGGATGCAATATTAAAACTAGCTCAAAGGCATTCAGAAAAAAACTTTCGTATAGGCGTTCGATGTAACTTTGATATCAGAGATGGCGTGATTTCTAGATTTGGTTTCAACCTAGAAAATGGTGATCTACATAATGCTTTTGATTCATTGCACGGCGCTGCAAATATTACTGTGGAAGTGTTGCATTGCCATTTTGCATCCAGAAGTCTGGACGCTTGGGAAAATGCTACAAGTGGAATGTTACGTCTACTCTCGGATTTCTATTCAAAGTTTAGCTGCTGGCCAAAATCTGTTAGCCTAGGGGGAGGCTTATATGGTCCTATGCATCCACACCTGATGGGTCAGTTAAAGATTGACCCACCATCATTCGCTGATTATGCTTTTATCGCGGCCAAACCCTTTGAAAAATTCTTTGAGGAATATCCGCAAGAGGAAAGACCGACCTTGATTATTGAGCCAGGGACAGCTCTAGCAGCAAATTCTCTGAAATTTTTTGCGAAAGTTGTCAGTATCAAAAAAGTTGGTTCAAAAAACATAGCTACGGTCTCAGGAAGTCACTTCAATACCAATGCGACGTCAAGTTCCATAAGCTTACCTATGTCCGTTATTTCTATGTCCGAAAACTCTTATATTGAAGAATTCTCCGATATTGATATAGCCGGCTATACCTGTATTGAGAGTGATTATCTATTTCGTGGTTATAAGGGTAAGGTGTCGGAGGGTGATTTTGTTGTTTTTGATTCTGCTGGTTCATACTCTGTTGTGATGAAGCCTCCCTTCATATTGCCACAGGTGCCAATATTGGAGCTAGGCAAAGATGACGAGCTGCGTATTGTCAAGCGACAGGAGAGTTTCGAGGACGTGTTCCAAACGTATCAAATCAATACACGATAGTTTTATTTAGTTTAATTTTCATTTAGATTTAGTCCGCATATCCAGATAGTAATGAGTATGAAGTCGAGTGTGTCAGCCAGTTTAATATGGTTTATCGGTTAGAGCGCTTACCACTGCAAAATTTGCAAAAATTTTTAATTACCGAGTTTAAAGTTTAGAGGATGTAGTATGAATAATAAAAGTGCTTTTGAAGGTGGTTAAGCCGACCAATAGTTTTTGAGAAATTGTAAAGTTCTTGGAAAAAATGAAGACAACGAAGCGATTTCGCTACTGTGCGACTGGCTTCAACCCTTTAAAAAAGAGATTATTAGTGTGCTTGAGATTGGGCGCGGTGGTGGCCATAAACTATCGGTGCTAAGTACCCTCTTGAACTCTGCTGGTTATGAGGTGGAGCCTAGTGAGGAAGCCATTCGCTATATTAATGATGCCTGGCTCGAACTTACAGTCAAGGTTGGGTTTGGCGATGATATGCCCTTTCATAGTACATTTGATTTGGTCTATTTAGGCTTCTATCTTTGTATTGTTGATAGAGAAAAATTTTTAAGTTGTATTCGAGAGGCTGATAGGCTTTTAAGGCCGGGAGGTTTTCTCTCGATTATTGATTTTGATACCCCTAGCTGGTATTCGAACACATATAGTCATCTTGCGGGAGTAAGAGCCTATAAATAGTGCAATCGTGACGTGTTTATCGCAAGTGGTTTGTACATGCTCGTGACTAAGTTCCAATTTTCTCATAATGGATTTGGTTTTGATCGTAATATCGATGAGCGAGTATCCTTAACGTTGCTGTATAAGGAAACTGAAATTTTTGCAGATTGATATTGAAATAGTCAATTAATGCACTGATTGGGTTTTCGGCTACTTACTTGCTATGAAGCTTTTAAAGTATCGCGAGGAGTAGGGTTTGGTTATAGATGTCGCTGCTGTTGACCGTGAATTACAATCCTAATGGCGGTTACTTGAAGTTTACATCTCTTTTTGTGTCACTTTTTACACAAGTTTTTATTTATTTAAACTTTTCGCTAAGGACAAGTGTGAGATCTGAAAAATGAGAACCCTATGAATTTAAAAATAAGAATTTTACAAATAGATGACGTTACCAGTTCCTACGTTGAATGGTATTCTAACGACTCTGTGGTTAGGTTCTCTGACAACCAATATGGAAATTTTACGTTTGAGGGTCAGTGTGAGTATATAAATGCATGTCTATTGGACTCTAATACTGACTTGTATGGGATTTTTGATGAAGATTTTCATATAGGAAACATTGTAATTAGTGGTTTAGACTCGACCCATAAGCGGGCTAATATAAGTTATGTTGTTGGTGAGATTTCTTATTGGGGTAGGGGGGTTGGCATGTTCGCAGTCTCATCGATGGTTAGGCTTGCACAAAAAAAATATAGGCTAAACAAGCTAATAGCTGGCTTGGCCGAGGGTAATATTGGAAGTAAAAAAATACTCGAAAGAAATGGTTTTGTCTTAGAGGGGCGCCGAAAAAAGCATTTAATCTATAATGGTGAGTATCATACTCAATTAGATTATGGCCTTATTTTAGGTGAGTAGTTTGGGACTTTTACTCCAAAAGAATCTTGCTTTGATTGTGAGAATTCGCAACCATAGAAGTATTAAGTCTCTAAAAAGGTGATTTTCTGGAAATACTTAATACAAAACTAAAAGTTACCCTCACTGTGCTGTTAAGAAAATTGAAGAAGATATGTTCTTAGTAAGCCCTCAAAAATTTCTCGTTAAATACCGCGATTTGACTTCAATAATGCAGTCTTTATGGTTTGTTAATTGATTTATATTTGATAATTTTGGGCCGGTCCTAACAATATTACGCTATTAAAACCGCTCTGGGGTGCTTGATGTGTGGTTTGTTTGATTTTTGTCGGCCGTGAATGTATCACAACCAAAAAGGTGTTTATTAATTTACACGTCGTAAGCTTAAAAAATTCAATGGCACCAAACATATGAACAAAGGAAACCCCGATATGATAAGTATAAATCGAATAAAACATCGTAACTATTTTTATAGGATATGTCTGAATAGAAAATGGCTTATTTTTTTATTGTCAGTACTACTTCAATCATGTTCTGGTGAAAGCACTAATTCAGGAATCAGCAGCGTACCATCTGATACTTATGGTGCAACTCTAGTGTCGACAATGGGTAGTAACCGAGCTACGGGATACCGACATTCCAACAAAATTTTGGAGTTTGATAATAGCTATTTGATTACATACCTTGAATCAGACGAGTCCACTGTTAATGTGATCCTCGAGCACTACGACTATGAGGAAAATCTATTAAGCCGCGTTATTATTGGAACGGCAGACAACAACCATGGGGGGGCGGCAATTGCAGTTGATAGTGTCGGCTACCTTCATGTCATATATGGACCCCATGGTACCCCTATGCGATATCGAAGAAGCGAACTACCGAACCAGTATACTACGTTCACTAATGAGATCGAGTTTGGGGAAGCGCTCACTTATCCGAGTATATTTATAAATGAAAAGGATGAGCTTATCATCGCCGCGCGGGGGGGGACGGGTAGCCAACACACTGCAGGTTCTATTGAGATTTGGAAAAAGAGCTCTGATACTCAATTTACAAGAGTATCCACTCCTGTTGTAAATAGGGAGAGGGGCTATGCAGCATTTAATCCGTCAATTGCCGTTGACTCACAGAATTACATACACCTGCTTGCATTAGTTCATGAGGGCACAAATGATGAGGGCTATGGTCTCTATCAGGCTCTTATTTATTTAGTAAGTAAGGATGGAGGTTACACCTGGGGAAATTCAAAAGGCAAAAAATTAGGGTCGCACGCAGATGTAGAGGAAGTTGGTCCATTTTATGAGGGCGGGTTGAGTTCAAACGTTGTTATAACGTCGGGCGTTGTCGTCGTTTCGCCAGCAGACACTGTTTTAGTTAATTTTAGCACTCAGGCGAGCGATGATCTTGAGAGTGAGTTCTATATAGGGGAGCTAAAAGATTCCAATTGGGAATTTATCCCGGTTGGTAATGACCGAGGAATTTTTGACGGTCGATATAGAATATCTGATCCTGGCGTTATAGTGGTGACAGAGGATGGTAATTTAGATTTTGTATTGGGTATGCAAGATATTACATTAGCAGATATAGATCCATGGGAGGGCATAAGTTGGGGACATTCCTCTAGCTTCATTGTTCATGGGACTCTCAATCTCGTAAGTGGCGAAACATCTGCTAAAAGGCTTCAGCCGGACTCTGCTCTTGGTCCTTATTGGTTGCCTAATATCGGTCGACCCTCAATATCGGGATTAGCATCCACAAAACCAAAACGAGTAATATACACGCAGGGACACCCGGATGGTGGTTATCTGGGAGGCTTTCGTAATGTCTATGTCGCAGATTTGGATTAAATGAAACACAACCAATCGCAGAATGAGAGTATGAATCTTCTATATATAACAAATGATGTTACTGTGGCGAAAGCTGCGGATGCGGCGGGGGTTGATGAAATATTTATTGATCTCGAAATTTATGGGAAGGAAGATAGACAATTTGGAAGAAATACTGTTGTTTCTAGACATGAAATAGATGATATTCCAATAATTAAATCGGCAGTGTCGTTTGCATCTGTACTTGTTAGGTGCAACCCTGTTGGTGATTGGACTGCGGATGAAATAGATAAAATTATTACTGCTGGCGCTGACACTGTAATGCTTCCTTTTTTTAAAAATGAAAAGGAAGTGACGCACTTTATGGATTGTGTAGCAGGACGTGCTAGGACTTGCTTGTTAGTTGAGACTATAGAGTCATTGGAAAATCTGGATCGAATTTTGTCAGTTGAAGGCGTGGAAAGAATACATATAGGGCTTAATGACCTGCACATTGCCTTTAAAAGCTCGTTTATGTTCGAGCCTTTTATCAACGGTAAAATTGAAAAAGCTTGCAATATTGCACGTCAGTATGGCGTTGATTTCGGCATAGGTGGTATTGCGAAAATTGGATCTAGTCTTAAACCGAGTCCCGAATGTTTGTTAGCTGAACATATGAGGTTAGGTTCTAGCTCGGTTATTCTTTCTCGAAGTTTTTTGGATGTTAACGACACATCAGATTCTGATGATATATCTTTTATTTTTGCGGCAAGGGTAAGTGCTATAAGGGAGTTCGAAGTTAAGTTGAAAACGTGGGGAAAAGATATGTTTGTCGAGAATAGTACGATTTTGATTCAAGACATAAAAAAAGTTGTGCGAGATATTAATCAATGAGTCAATTTTCGATGAGAGTATTTGATATTGTTTCAGCTACCCTTGGTATAGCTTTGCTGTCCCCTTTTCTGTTGATTATTTCCCTGATATTAAAGTTTTCAGGCGAGGGAGAAATTTTCTATAAGCAGGTGCGAATCGGTAGGGGTGGGAAACCATTTTCTATATACAAATTTGCAACTATGGTTAAAGACAGTCCAATGATCGGTTCCGGAGAGTTAACAGAATACAATGATGCTCGGGTGCTTCCAGTTGGCAAGTTTTTAAGAAAATCCAAGCTCAATGAGCTGCCTCAGCTTTTTAATGTCTTCAAAGGCGATATGAGCTTAATTGGTCCTCGACCACAGACCCAAAGATATTTTAGTTTATTCTCTCAAGAATCTCGTGTACTTATAGCTCAGGTCAGGCCTGGTGTAACTGGTATAGGTTCACTTTTATTCCGTGATGAAGAAGAAATATTCAGGAAATCAGAAGACTCTATTTTGTTGGATGATACTGTGATTACCCCATACAAGGGAGAACTTGAGGAATGGTATATTCTAAATCAATCATTTATTTTATATTTGAAGATTTTATTGTTAACAATATTTGCTGTGGTTTTGCCAAGATATATTCAACCCGAGAATTATTTTTATGGTTTGCCAGAAATGCCCTTGGAGTTGAGTAAGATAATTAACACTAAGAAAACTTGTTAGAAAGGGAAGAGTATGAATATTCTATCTATGATTGGAAGAACTAATGAACTATTTAATGAAGATATTCGAAATCTTAAAGAGGCACTATCTTCAATTATATCCTCAGGTAATTTTCTTGTAATTGGTGGAGCAGGTTCCATTGGGCAAGCTGTTACTAAAGAAATCTTTAAGCGCAGCCCATCAAAACTTCATGTTGTAGATATTAGTGAAAACAATATGGTTGAACTTGTTAGAGATATTCGAAGCACTATTGGCTACATAGAAGGTGATTTCAGGACATTTGCTATTGATTGTGGGGGTCCAGAGTTTGAGGCTATGATAGCGAATGAGGGGCCATATGACTATGTATTTAATCTTTCGGCCTTAAAACACGTCCGTAGTGAAAAGGATCCATTTACTTTAATGCGTATGCTGATGGTAAATATTTTTAATACTATTAAAACATTTAGGCTTGCTCGTGATCATGGTGCTAAAAAGTATTTTTGTGTTTCCACTGATAAGGCAGCAAACCCAGTAAATATGATGGGTGCCAGTAAACGGATTATGGAAATGTTCATGATGCGTGAAAGTAAAACAATGCCTATTTCCATGGCGCGTTTCGCAAATGTGGCATTCTCTGATGGTTCTTTGTTGCATGGTTTCAATCAACGCTTCGCCAAACGCCAACCTTTTTCTGCTCCAAATGATGTTCGTCGCTATTTTGTGACGCCACAAGAGTCGGGTGAGCTTTGTCTTATGTCGGGGCTACTTGGTGAAAATAGAGATATATTTTTCCCCAAGTTAAGCGAGCATCTTCATCTCATTACATTTGCTGATATCGCTGAGAGCTATTTGCGTCAAATGGGTTATGAGCCCTTTCACTGCGCTAGTGAAGAGGAGGCTCGAGATCGAGCTGCAGAACTAATCGCAAAGAAGCTATGGCCCTGCTATTTTTTTACCAGTGATACAACAGGTGAGAAGGATTTTGAGGAATTCTTTACCGATATGGAAGACCTAGATATGAATCGATTCCATGGAATAGGCGTCATAAAAAACCAGCCTATCTATAACGATCTGAAATTAGATGACTTCGTCTCTAAAGTAAAGGACCTTAGAGAGAAAGGGGCTTGGGATAAAGTAGGCATCTTGGGTTTATTTTTTGATTTATTGCCTGAATTTGGACATAAAGAAACAGGTAAATATCTTGATGAGAGGATGTAATGTTAATTAGAATTTTCGACGTATTATTTTCGGCAATAGCGCTTATTGTTCTCTCGCCATTGCTTTTTCCCATCATGTTGTTACTTAAACTTTCAGGGGAGGGAGAGGTTTTTTTTCTCCAAAATCGTGTTGGTAAAAATAGGAAAACATTTAAGCTCTATAAGTTTGCAACCATGTTGAAAAATAGTCCTAATATTGGTGCAGGAACGATAACCTTACATAAGGATCCTCGGATTTTACCTTTCGGTGGGTGGTTGCGTCACACGAAGATCAATGAGCTACCTCAGCTGATAAATATTTTCAGAGGAGATATGAGTGTCATTGGACCAAGACCCCAGACTCAACGATGTTTTGATGCGTTTCCAGTTTCGGCACAAAAAGAGATAGTTAAAGCTAGGCCTGGATTGTCAGGCATAGGGTCCATTATTTTTAGGAATGAAGAACAAATGATGTGTGGTAATAATGATCCAGATAAGTTTTATGATGGCGTGGTAATGCCATACAAAGGTCTTTTGGAGCAGTGGTATGTGTCTAACCAAAACATTTGGACTTATTTTATTTTGATTGGGCTTACAGTCTGGGTGACAATTTTTTCACGCTCTGGCGTAGTCTGGAAGGTATTGAAAAATGTGCCTCAGCCCCCTCAAGAGTTAAGAAAATGGATGTGACTAGAAACCTAAATGGCCAAGAATTACCTGAGTGTTTAACCTTTGGCGACCGTGTGATAG